>JYMV01045822.1_pt1 | contig 34242 bp, 30 predicted proteins | sample 338911 | NCBI WGS metagenome assembly JYMV01 (sample SAMN03354496, study PRJNA234377) | hydrothermal vent metagenome | biome: Deep sea; feature: Hydrothermal plumes at the Eastern Lau Spreading Center, Western Pacific Ocean; material: Seawater | place: Tonga | collected 2009 | depth 2000 m m
TGATTGTGGGATCGCATAGTCAATCTGCAATAGAAAAACCAGAAGAAGTAAACGGTACTTTAATTGTTCAGGCGGGAAAAGAGGGGTATTATGTTGGTATTGCAGAATTAATCATCAAGGGTAAGGAAGTAGTAGGCAAAACTGGTCGAATTGATACAATGAGATTAGATATGCCTGATAATCCCAGCGTTATGAATATGATTCATGAATATGAAAAGAAAACCGGCCGAATTAACCATCAAAAATTGAAATTAAAAGCAAAGAAATAATGGATCAATCGATCGAAGTGTTAACATCCAACCCGGTCTATATGGCTGTTGCGGTTGTATTGGCCATCGTCATTTTGCTCGGGGTAATTAAAAAATTGCTCAAATTAGTCTTAGTAGTGAGCGCTATATTGGTTTTATGGGTAGCCTATATGGTTTGGTCTGGTCAGGATGTAACAGTTGATAGGCTGAAAGAGGGAATTCAGTCTGGTGTGGAAACGGTAAAAGAAAAAGCATCGGCAACCAGAGAAAAAGTAAAAGAATCAATATCAAAAAAGGTAGAAGACAAAACGGAAGAAAAAATGAAAAACGTTATACCTAAGAAAGAAGAATAATAAAGTAGATAGCCAGGTTTACTTTGTCATCAGTTTTTCATTTGCATCACGAAGCCGGCCAGTGAGCAGTTTAATGATACCTTCCATAATGTCACTTTGGCTTCCCATGACCTCGTAAAATCCTTCCTGTTCGATTTTAAATAGAGTTGAATCTTCTGTAACCGTGGCATCTGCCGAGCGTGGCTCATCATCCAAAAGAGCCATTTCACCAAGACATGTTCCCTTACCTAGCATCGCTAATTCATGATCTCCTTTGTGGATTTTTACATTTCCATTTACCACAATGAATAAAGAATCACCGTAGTCACCCTCTGCAAAGATGGGTGTATTTGCCTCAAATTGTACTTCCTCAGTAATTTGAGAAATGCGGGACAAATTCTCTGCGGGGATGGTCTTAAAAAGATCAACAGATTTTAAAATAATTGTTTTTTCTAATGTGGAATACATATTCAGTTCAATATCCTCTAATTTAAAACGATCAACCGAAATGAATTCAAGGTTCGTTCCATTTTTTTGAATTGTTCTGGTGAGCAATTCCTTGTTTGCATTTGTTACAGGAACATTACTCCAATCTAATTCCTTGAAAACATCCATTTTTTCCGTTTTTATTAAATAATCCAAAGCAATCACCGATTCCCATTTATTGGGCGAATACACCGATTCAGTTATTACCGTATCTAGGTTATTAGGTAGATCCTTGAAATGCGAATGACCGATCTGACTTCGTTCTTTTAAGGAAATCGGTTCAATAAGGGGATTGATAATATCCCGTTCTTCCTTGGAAAAAATGTTTTCAAAAAACTCCAGCAAAAATGGCAATTTGGCAGGGTCACCTGATTTAACCGTATGGATATAAGTTTCAATAGGCGTATCAGGAACATCGATAACACCCAATTTTAACAATGTGGGCAATGTATTTTGAATTTCATTATTCAGATAATCATACATCAGAAACTTTTTATCATCATCGGGGATTAATTTAATGGCTTCGTTTAATGCGTAAACTCTGCTTGCAATCATACGAATTTCTTCAGTGATTTTTGCTTTTTTCTCTTCACCAAATGGATGCAACCGTGCAATAGTTAAAAGAGAATCAACCACTTCATTATAAACATCCTGATCATCCTGGTCCAACTGGTCCAACTGGTCCAATAGCATGTCTATAGGTTTATCATTTGGATATTCACGAAGTGCACGAATAATTCCCAAACGAAGTTTGCGGCTTAGATTTGAAGAAGATAATAGTTTTTCAAATTCTTCGATTACTAAATCATCGGAAAACTTATTGAGGGTAAGTTGCGCTTGGGACCTGGTTTTAGGAATATCCAGATTGGTGATAATGCTAGGGATCAATTCCGGTTCCTCGCGTTTTTCTGCAATGGTTAAAGCAACATTACTAATAACAGACCCTTCATTCTTGAGAAACTCAATCAGTTTTTCCTGGGGTAGAATGCTGTTATTATAGACCAACCTATTTAATGCTGTTGCCTGAGTTGATTCGTCATCATTATCCAGCATTTCAATTAATACAGATTCGGCCTTATCTGTATGACCAGTCTCTAATTGAAGTATTGCCGCCGCTGCGGCCGCACGAGTTTCCAGCGAATCAGCTGAAAGAAGCGGTTCTAAATCTGGCAATATTTCTGTCAGTTTTCTCCGGCCTGCAACCATAATGGCTTCAATGGCAACAGCATCGTCCTTTTTCATGGTAGCAATAATATCTTCATTTGATAGAATGAATTCTTCATCCCAGGCCATGGATAAAATACGTTTTCGAACATCAACACTGCCCTCTTTAAACAATCGTCCCAATGAATCTTTCCAGGATGAAAGGGGTAATCCTTCAATGATCTCAAGGGCGAAAAGCTGTTGGATCTCATCTTTAGAAGACAGGGTCTCTTCAATGGTTTTGACCATGGCCGCATCCTGGACATCCACATTAAGATCTTCAAAATCAATTTGTCGTTTGGATATGGCTATCTGTAATTGCTTCACATAATTAGCCTTTACGCGGATAGAGGTAAATAACCAAACCACTATTGAACCAAGAGCTATGATACTTAAGAATTGGAGTTCAATTATTTTAACAAGGAAAAAGACAAGCAAACCGGACAACCCCTCGGCGATTGCTTTAACAGTACCGCTGATTTGTGGTTTGATATATTTTCGTATGTTGGCCGGGACAGGAAGCCAAAGTAGTTCTACGGAAGAATGGTTAATAGTAAACTTAAAAGTTTGATCTGAAAATTTAGCGAAACTGGCACTCATTAAAACCGGAAAAAACAATAAAGCAGTTGATCCGGCAATAAGGAAAAAGGGTAAAATCAATAAACCGATTAATATTCCAAACCTGGATAATAGAGGTCCAGTTATAAAAAACTGCATAATGATTGAGGCCGCTCCCATTATCGAATAAAAGGAACCAAAAAAGGCAACCAGGTCAGCCTCATTTGGGTAGGTGGAACTGGCAATCATTTTAAACTGGTAATCCACCAACATTGAAACAATTGCGGAAAGGGCAACGATTGTTCCAATTCCAATAATAAAAGGATCTTTTTTTCGTTTTTTCTTTTTTGCAGCTCCTTTTTTCGCTGGTATTTTATTGAAATATTGTATGGACAAAATACCAAAGACTGACGCAATAATCAAAAATCCGGCAGCTACAAAAAGCAATTCATCCGTGCCAAATGCATTAACAAATGGCTTAAGATTCATCCCGATTAGCATCACTGAAAATGAACCGCCACCACCGATGATGCCAAACAAGCGCTTGGCTTGCTGAGGCTCAAGAGATGAGCTGGCAAAAGTCCAGAATTGAATCAGCATAATCCCGACAACTATTTCAACCCAGATATAAGCAACAGGGATGAAAAAACCGCTTATCAAAGGCTGAATTAAAATAAACGAACCCGTAAATATAGAGCAGGTCATAATGAAAAGTTTCCTGGGGGAAAATTTATTCGTCAATTTTGTATAGTAAGTCAGTGTTGGAGCTATAACAATGGCTATCGCCAAAAACATGAGGGGCAGGAATGATTTTTCAAACCGGCTCAGGAAATAGGCGTCCCGGGCGGTTTTCGCAACCAATCCCATGGCGACAGTAAAGAAAGAGAAAAAGAAAAAAGTGAGGACCATTTTGGCCTCACCTTTTTTAATATTTATAATTTTTTTAAAGAATTGCAATTTTGGCTAATCAGATTGTAGCAATAGCAGTGGTCACAGAATAATCAAAACCACTTTCATTGAAAAAATCCAGTAAAGATCCGGCAAAGAAACTGATGAAAATAAGTCCCAGTGCAATAAACACTATGAAGATAATGAATAGCACGCCATTAATAAGAAAGTAAGCTCGCAACTGATCCATGGCGGTTGCGAAACTAACCGCATCCTTATTTTGTGCAGCAAATTGCAGATGACTGGCGGCATTGGTGAGTTTTGTACCCATTACAATGGTAATCACACCCATAATTGCTGTGGGTATGGAAAAGAATAGAAGCGTGAGGCAATAAATTGCTCCGGTGATAATATTCATAATACCTACAAACTTCGTCCATTTGACCAATTTTTCTAATGTAAGCGAACCGAAGGAGTCCAAATTATAATTCAGCGTGTTTTCCATAGAAACTTGATCGATCTCGCTCATGATTTTATTTCTACTAAAGTATGTCACTGGCCAAGTCAGCCAAATATGACCTTTCTCCTTTTTCCAATGTAATATGGGCAAAGATTTTTTGGTTTGTCATACAGTTGATTAAATAACTTAAACCATTGGACAGTTTGTCAAGATAGGGGTGGTCAATCTGATGGATATCGCCGGTGAAAACGATTTTGGTTCCTTCACCGGCCCGTGTAATAATTGTTTTGACTTCATGCGGGGTTAGGTTTTGAGCTTCATCCACGATGAAGAAAGCGTTCTGAAGACTCCGTCCACGGATGTATGCTAGCGGTGTAATTACCAGTTTGTCCTGCTCCAGCATTTCATTTATTTTTTGTGATTTGGGATCACTTGAGTTGAACTGGTGGCGAATGACGCCCAGGTTATCCCAAAGTGGCTGCATATAAGGGTCAATTTTTGACTGGACATCACCAGGGAGATATCCAATATCTTTATTACTGAGCGGTACAATTGGACGCGCCAGATAAATCTGCCGATATTGGCTGCGGCATTCCAAAGCGCCAGCTAAGGCAAGAAGTGTTTTCCCCGTTCCTGCTTTGCCAGAAAGGGTCACCAATTGAATTGCAGGATTGATGAGCGACGCTATGGCAAAGGCCTGTTCTGAATTCCGAGGAGTGATACCATAAGCTGGTTTATTATCTACTTTATGATATTGGTTTTCAACGCTATCGTAGGTCGCTAGCGCCGATTTATGTGCATTTCGCAGAATGAAATTTTCATTGGGAAGGGGGGTATCAACTTCAGGGATCATTTCCGCATCAATATGAAAAGGATTGGTATAGAGTGTATCTATTGTTTCTGTAGGCAGGTTCTCAATTAGCCGTTTGCCGGTATATATTTTTTCAATACTTTCAATTTTATCTGTCTTATAATCTTGTGCTAAGATACCCATTGCTTTGGCTTTCATTCGCAGGTTGGTATCTTTAGTGACGAGGATGACAGGGGTTGATTTTTCCTGTTTTTGTAATCGTAACGCCGTGTTCAGAATTCGGATATCCGGTATATCTTCGCGAAAAACTTCCAGTAAACCCTCATCCCATTTTTGGTTAACAATTACCCTGATTTTCCCCCGATTTTTACCTAGAGAAACACCCGATTTAAATAAGTGGTCCCCCGTGATTTCATCTAAGTCTCTTAAAAAATCCCTGGCATGAAAATTGATTTGTTCATTCCCCCGTTTGAAATTATCTAATTCCTCCAGCACGGTAATGGGTATTACAACGTCATTTTCTTCAAAATGGTGGATACAGCTGGAGTCATGAAGGATTACATTCGTATCTAAAACAAGCAGTTTTGCTTTTTTTTTCTTCGGCATATAAACCTTAAATATGTGGATTTTTGCTAATACTACAAAACATTAGCCTGATGAAGTTATTTGAGATTGAATTCAATCACAAGAGATGAACCATGCTTTATGTTCAATTCACCGAAATAAAAAGACTCATAAAAACTGTTTACTTTAGTCTGTGAAATAGTTTACAATTACAGTGCGTTGTTCCCGAGGTAAAGTGAATAAAACTATCAAATTATTTAATCTATCTGATCTGTTACTATATCAGCAATTCATGAAAAAGGTTGTTTTGACCGGACTCGCTTTATGTTTGATATCTTGTAGCGATAAGGTTCTTGACACACAACAATCTGATTCTGGTAGCAATAATGATTTTACTCTGACTTTAACTATTTCCGATGATATTGTTTATTTAAATAGCAGTATCAAAGTCACGGCGGTTATTGAGCGCAAGATTGATGGAACTTCAATTACAGAAAATATGATGATGGATGCTGTTGGAGGTAAAATAGACGGGCAAAATTTCACTTCTGTATCCTCATCATCAAATTCACCAGCAACAATTACCGTTTCAATGGATAATGAAGCTGGATCTAAGTTTGAAGCGCTGGCTTTTTTCTTACCATCTTATTCATATAATACATCCAAAAAGGAATATTATAATTTTATGGAAAAAGGACAGGTATCCGCTTCTTTTGATAATATTAATGTTACGCTTCCAGTAAATATGGTAGAGCCTAGATGATAAGAAAAATTGTTTATGCTATTGTTATCTTTTCTATTATCTGGGCACAGCAACGCCCACCCGCATCGGCTACGCGGCGCCCACCCGCATCGGCCACGCAGCGTCCACCCGCAAGTGCAACTCAACCAGCTTCAGGTGGTAAGATATCTTCGCTCCGAGATTTGGATTTTGAAGTTCTCAAGCTCAGTTATATCCAAACTGACCGTGCCCTGGCGATTTTGAAAACATTGGGTTATTCCGTGGTAGAATTCAAAGCTGCAAAGGGAGAAATCAGAGGAGAGTTCAATTTTACACCTCAATTCTCAAATAAGAATACAAACCTGAATGCACCAGGGGCGTTGCCAATCATCATCAAGCTTCCAGATACAGAAACCATCTCACTGGTAGAAAAAAGCACATCGAAAGCAGCCAGCAAAAAGTCTGCTTTAGGTGTTGACCTTGGAGGTGTTACACTGGATAATACCACCAGCGGCGAACCGATGCAGCGCCTTTTGGTTGGATACAAACCGACCGATTATAATTCGGTGGCCCGTCTCATTGACCTGGTGAAGAATAAAATTGATGTCCCTGCTAACCAGATTGTAATTGAGGCACTTATCATTGAATTGAATACTGAAAATTTGAATGAATTGGGAGTTGATTTTTCTAATGCTGGGCCAGGATACTCTGCTGTTTTTCCGCCGCCTGAAGGCGGCTCTATTTCTCCTTTTACGGTTGTGCTGGATCGTACACTGCTGGGTAGTACATCTAATTTTCGGGCAAACATTGAAGCCCTGATCAGCAGTAAAGACGCAAAAATTTTATCTAAACCTTCCGTGCTGGTCTTAGATGGGCGACAGGCGAGAATCCAAATCGGCCAGCAGATACCGATTGTGAAAACAACAGATACCCAGATTTCCCAGACAAGATCTGTGGACTATATACCGGTTGGCATTGTATTGAACTTGCGACCGCGGATCAGCGCAGACGGGTCACGGGTCACCATTCAGATTGAGACCATTATCAGTGAAACGGAAGAAAGGATAGGCGCTGCTGGGAGTGGTGCTGTGGAAACAGCACCAATCATCAATAATCGGAAAGTGCAATCATTTGTCCGCGTAGCGAATAATACACCTTTTATCATTGGCGGATTGATCAGTGAAAAAAAGACTTTAAATGAAGGTGGTGTTCCGATTTTAAGAAGCATCCCATGGCTTGGGCGACTCTTTCAAATATCGACTCAACAAAGAGTTCAAAAGGAAGTAATTGTGGTGATTACACCCCATATCATCACCGAAACTGAGGACAATTTCAGTCGGGTAATACCCCAGGATTCCGATTTATTCAATGCCTTTGGGAATAAATCTTTCCCGAACTCATACCGAGTCACGAATGATGATGTTTTTGATTTAAATTTTATTTATGATAGCCCGGTATTTAAGGATATCATTGCTGAAGTAAAGAAGCGCTCTGAAAAAGATAAAACGTTATTGGTTCGGGAGCCTTACAAAAGTATCCTTGAAAGCAAAATCCCAGGCGAAGATATTCTTGTTAGAAAAATGTTAACAGAAATAATTGAGAAACTTGAATATTCCAAACACATTGATCCTATGAATGTTATATATTTTTTGGATTCTTCATCTGATCCGGCCGGTTTTAAAGTAGCGCCGCTGGCTACCCATATTCTAGAAACACCTGAAGGCCATGCACTCCAGTTGAGCTATACAATTAAAGAGGCAACGGTAGAAAGACCATTTGTACGTCCGACAGCAGAGGCAAAATATATTACCATACCATCCGATTCATATAAAAACGTACTTAGAGGTTTAAATAAGCGTGGGGCTGATCCAACGGAAGATATTTTTACAATCTTGATTTCCAGCAGTAAAGATGAAATAGAATTATATGAAGTTCTGGTGATGAAAAGGGTTTTAGAGATGAATCCTGATCTTGAGTTAACCTTTAAATACTTCCAACCGGGGATCGAAATTCTTTTTCCATCTCCGAATGTGCTTTTAAATAATACCCACGTCGTCGATCGTGATGCGGCAAAATTTTATTATGAAGTGAATGACTATTATGGATCATTTGAAGAAGAATTCAACCGCCAAACAGCGGAATTGGGCCGATTAATCCAGGAAAAAAACTGATGTGAGCGATATCACGTGAAAATTGATCATAAAAGAATAGATTTAATATCTTTTATGCGGAGAATGGGAAAACTTGATGAAAGTAACATTAATATATTAACATAAACTCGTCAAGGAGGATGAAATGAAGTTAATGAAATCAATACTGGTTGGACTCATTGGTTTAACAATGATGTTTGCCCAGAATCAAGGACAAGGTGATCAACAACCACCTCCTGAAGCACAAGCATATATGCAAAAATACCAGGAAACTGGCGATGCTGACCAAGCTTTTGAAGCAGCTGCAGCTGTAGCAAGAGCAAATGCTGAACAGGGAGATGATTGGGATGAACAATTGTTTAATGATTGTAAAGCCGAAGCTAAAAGTGCACACGATGGCGTTATGGATGATACCAATAATCCACAAGAAGCCTTTCGCGCTGCTATGGGAGCTGCATGTGTTTGCAGTGGCAATTGTCCACCTTATAAACCTTCAATTATGAAGAGTGTAAGAAAGTATAAGGAAAACGATTGGGCTGTAGATGCATCTAAAGAAGAGAACCAAGAATGGATGGACGCCTACAATGACTATGACAATTGGAAGGATTGGAGACCACCCGGTGATGACGGTGATGAAGGTGATTACGGTGATGAAGGTGATGAAGGTGATCACGACGATCAAGGTGGACAATGTAGATATGAAGGATGTGATTTTGTAGGAAGTACTGATGATGATTGGCGCGGCCACTGTGATGCCAACCCAGATCATTGCAGACCTCAAGCCGGTGATACATGTGGTTACCGACATGATGGCGGCGAAGCTTGTGATTATGTTTTTACAGACGATGAAGGTGAAGACCATCATCACTGTGATGCTTGTGGCGCAGCAATAAGTTCAGGTCAAGATATGGACCAACATTGTCAAGATAATCCAGAGCATTGCAGACCTAGAGCCGGTGACACGTGTGAATGTGGTTTTACATTTGCTGGCACTGATGCAGATGAAAATCACCGCCATTGTCCAACATGCAAAGCACAGTTCGACAACGATGGAGATATGGGACAACACTGTCAGGATAATGAAGGTCACTGTGGTGATAATAACGATCAAAACTAATTATTGATTTTTTAGTTATTGTTTGAAAAAGCCTCTCGGATTTCCGAGGGGCTTTTTTTATTTCTCTGATGTAGATTATTCATTCATCAGCAAAGGAATTCACCATGTTTGAAACAGGACTTTTAAAACGGCACAGGATTAGGAAAATCCATGGCCACCCGGTTTGCTGAATTAGGAGCAGATTTGGTTATCACCAGCCGGCGTCAAAATGTGATCGATGAAACAGCGGAAGAATTGCGTCAGCATGGAGGCCAGGTCTTGGCTGTCCCCTGTGATGTCCGAGATCCGGACCAAGTACAGCATATGGTGGATGAAACGGTTAAAACATTCGGTAAAATCGATATTTTATTGAATAATGCTGCCGGCAATTTTATCAGCCCCACGGAAAACTTAAGTTCAAATGCATTTAAAACCGTTGTTGATATTGTCTTAAATGGCACATTCTTTTGTACTCAGGCCGCAGGAAAAGTGATGCGTGAAAATAAGGGCGGCGTCATTTTAAATATTGTCACAACCTATTCCTGGACAGGGTCAGGATATGTGGTGCCCTCGGCCTGTGCAAAGGCTGGTGTATTAGCTATGACACGCTCTTTGGCTGTTGAATGGGCCAAATACGGGATTCGTACAGTCGCCATCGCGCCAGGACCGTTCCCAACCAAAGGCGCATGGTCCAGGCTGGCACCTCCAGGGCTGGGCATCGAAAAGAAAATGAAAGAGCGCATTCCGCTCAAGCGTGTAGGTGAACACATTGAACTGGCTAATTTGGCCTCTTATTTGATTAGTGATCAGGCAGCATATATCAATGGTGAAGTGGTCACCATTGATGGTGGGGAATGGCTCAAAGGTGCGGGAGAAATGAATGAATTAGAGCGCGTTCCAAAAGCGGCTTGGAAAATGCTACAGATGAGGCGAAAAAAGAAAAAATAATTACCGGGCGAGTTCTAATACCCAGCGTGTAACTGACTCGCCGATTGACATATAAAGTATTGTCGTATATAAGAAAGCAATTCCTACCAAAGCAAACGGCGTGATTCGGACTTCATGTGCATATTTTTGCCCCTCATGGATCTTTTCATGCCAGAACCTTAAACTGATTATCGTCCAATAGGATAACCCAAGACCAATAAGGAAAAAGATAAAAATAATAAGATGATCCGTCCGGGAGAGACCGTATAACCAGCGGGAAAACTTCAAATTTTTTCCACCAGCATAGCAGCGCCAAATACCCCAGCAGAATCGCCAAGTTTGTTTTTCAGGATGGGCGTAACTACAGTTTCGCTGAATGTTTCCTTATAAGCTGATGCAGCACCTTCCGAGTAGAGCAGATCAATTTTAGACAGGCCGCCACCTAAGACAATGACATCCGGATCAAGGATGTCAATCACATTAGCCAAGGCCCTTCCAAAATTGAGCATAAAGTTTTCTTTCCATTCTGGATGGACCCGGTATAATTTTTGATCAATAATGTCTGTAACCTGCTGAAACTCCCCGGTCAGTTGTTTCCATTCTTCCTCTAGCGCTGTCCCGGAAATATAAACCTCTGCACATCCCTGGTTACCGCAATAGCAGTCCCTTCCTTCAGGGTATAGCACATGATGTCCCCATTCGCCAGCGATGTGATTAGCACCTTGGTGAATATTTTTATTAATCACAATACCAGCCCCGCAGCCCGTGCCGAGAATAATGCCGAATACAACATTGTATTCCTGTGCGATGCCTAAGGTCGCTTCTGCCAAGGCGAAACAGTTGGCATCGTTTTCCATAAGTAAAGGTAAGCCTAAAGCCTTTTCTAAATCTTCTTTGAGAGGCTTGCCGATCAGGCAAACTGTATTGCTGTTTTTTAGCATTCCGGTGGCATGGTCAATGGCACCGGGCGTACAAATACCGATAGGGCCATTGACATCTGCGAATTTTATTAATGTTTCTGCCACAAGTACAATTTTTCCAATAATGGCATCGTATCCATTCTCACGTTCTGTCAGGATACGTTCACGTTTTAGGACATTATTTTGTTCATCCAGCAGTACACCTTCAATCTTAGTGCCGCCAAGATCAATGCCTATCCGATTCAATCCAATACCTCCTTTAGAATGGAATTAAATTCTGATAAAATAGCAGCCGTTGCACCCCATATTTTATGTCCATTGAAATTATAAAAAGGCACCTTTGCATCATACCCACTTATAGTCCAATCTTCAATCATGAGTGTTTTTTCATCCATTAAAGTTGATATGGGTACATGGAATAAATTATTCACTTCCATATCATGGATATTCGTTTCTGGTCTTTCTTGGGTCCAGCCCACAAAAGGATGGATCATAAAACCGGTTGCTGCTGTGAAGTAAGGCGTGAGGCTGCCAATATAATTTACCGCTTGTTTTGGTACGCCGATTTCTTCTTCTGTTTCCCGGATAGCTGTTTCATGGAGTTTTTCCCCTTCTTCCCAGGCGCCCCCCGGGAGGGAGATTTGCCCCTTATGATGTTCAACTTCATTGGTTCGTTCCGTAAGAAAAAAGTGGATATCATTGTTATAAGGAAACAATAGAATTAGTACCGCCGCAGGAATGGCCTTCTCAATTGAATATGGAAATTCCACATTAGCCGAAACGGTAACTTGTGTTAACTGCTGGGCCTTTTCCCCGGGTAAAGGGCTATTAATTTGCTGCTGAAGCTTTAGGGAAAGTTGATCAATTGTTATCATTATAAACGAAAAAGTTATTTCATTTTTCATAAAACTCCTGAAGGTTTATACTAAATCATGGGATATAAACATATAATATGGGATTGGAACGGCACTCTATTAAATGATCGGCAGTTTTGCATCAAAATTATGAATGGGGTCCTCAGCCGGAGGGATATGGATGAAATGACAGAGGAGTGGTTTTTAGATAATTTTTGTTTTCCAGTGAAAGATTATTATGTCAAACTGGGGTTCGATTTTGATAAAGAGCCTTTTTCTATTTCTGGCACCGAGTTTATCCATCAATATATGAAAAGAATTCATGAACCAGATTTACATTTATATGCCCAGGAGTCACTGAAATATTTTCAGAATAATAAATTAAGCCAATCCCTTTTATCTGCTTCCAGCCAGACGATGCTGAATGAAATTTTGCAGTATCACGATATCCACGATTATTTTATAAAAATTGTTGGCCAGGATGATCATTACGCCCATGGAAAGGAATCTTCCGGTAAAGCTTGGATGGACGAACTTGATTGTGGTCCCCATGAAGTGTTATTGATTGGCGATACCATCCATGATAAAGAAGTAGCGGATGCCATAGGCGCTGACTGTGTCTTGGTTTGTCATGGCCATGTAAGCCGATGGAGACTAGAAGAAACTGGCGCTTCAGTATTTGAAAATTTGAAAGGTGTAATCAATTGGTTTGAAGGCCAGGATAATAGCTGACCAAAAAATATTTAGTTAGAAAAACCCTTTCAAAATAAAGGGTCTTTTCTAATTAGCTGGAGGCGTTTTCGAAAAATCCAATTTCCAAATATATTTTAGTTCCTCCAAACTTCCTGAATCAATGCCAAGCTGATGTTCACGTCCATTCAGGCACCAAGGTTCATTCTCGCAAACATTCCATTCATTAGTGAGGGTAAGCTCGTCTTCATTTTTTTGGTAAATATAGGCAATTTGATAATACCAGGTACCATGAGCTGCTCCAAAAAATTCGTTTCCTTGGTACCAGACATCATCAAAATGATAAGTGACAAAAAGAGTGTCACCATCCACTTCCCATTCTGCTATAGTAGAGTCTACGTAAGCGTTTAACCAGTTTGATTGATTATTTTGATCTTCCCAGGTATAGGTTTCAACCCAGCGGCCATCTTCTTCTATCTTTATAGACCAGGTCCCATAATCTCGGGCTGGGCCTTCAATTTGACTAAAAATTTCCGTTGGCGAATTGGCTGGGACTGAAATAGTACCATGTGATAGCGTTCCTTCTATTGCTAAACTTTGATTATTCTCAATTGTAAATGTTTTGTTTGGGATATTCAGTGTTTTACCATTAAAAGTAAAATCAATTTCATCATTTATTTCGATAGCGTCTCCGTTATTATAATAGATACGAATTTGATCTTCATTATTATTATCATTATTCACGATAACAAGGACATTTGGATTGATCCACTCCTGGCCAAAATTGTTCCAACTGTTATTGGAAAGATCAATATAAGAATGGTCTTGGTTATGCCAGCTCCACATATGTTTTAGATTTGTATTGACGGCGCCGGAAAAACTGATTGCGCCAACAGTCGGTTTCATTTGGTCTATTACTTCTTGATTAGAATTGGTGGTCACAATCTGGGAGTAGTTCCAGGCACTTAAACTATGTCTACCAACATCCTCCACTGATCTACGTGCTGTACGATGGTTCAAGGGTTGGGGCATGTACCAGGTCCCCATAAGATCTTCACCTACTATTTCTTCTTTTTCGCAGGAAATTAGGCCAAGGGATAAGACAAGTATACCCCGAACGATAAATGATTTTTTTATGATAATTTTCCCCATCAAAACCGTTTGATTAAAATTACGCATAATTTCTTTTAGTTGTGGTGATAGAAATCACTGTTTCCAGCAAACGGGAAATAATGGATGTTCAAGATTGTCTCCCTGGTTATATGTTGATAACTCCGGGAAAGGCGGCGATGTTTCACCAGGGCGTTTACCAAAAACAGCATCATCTCCCAACCACCTGGAGGATACAGCGCGACGTCTTCTTAAATTATCTGGATTATCTGCCCCAGAATGAAGTGTTTTAAAATGAAATACAATACAGTCACCGGGCGCCATGTCCCATGATAAAATAGTATATTTTTCACGTTCACTTTCTATATTGGGAAGTGATTCAAAACTGCCTGGTGAATAATCGTATTCTTTATTGGTTAAAAATTTTAATGGCATGAACATTTTCCCCCAGGTGTGGGAACCGGAAACGAATTCCAAACCAGATTCTTTTGGCACGGGGTCCAGAGGCAGCCAGATGCTGCAAACCTGCTCCCCATCAATGCAGTAATAAGGCTGATCATGGTGCCATGGTGTTCGTTCAGAAGTTTTGGGCTCCTTGACTAATATATGTTCGTGGAAAAGGCGGACTTGGCTTGACTGGATTACTCGCCCCGCAATCTCTGCAGCGGGGGAAAAAAATAAAAAATCTTTATATTCTTCAAACCGGTCCCAATTACAGTAATCATCATAAAAATCGCCTTCCTTATTTTCTGGTGTATACTGGCAAGCATAAGGACCTGGATCTTTTCGGTTTTTTTCAATACCAACAGCAAGTTGATCTAGCCATTTTTGTTCAAAAACGTTTCGTAAACAAATGACCCCGTGTTGTTGAAATGCTTTGACTTCTTCCTGAGATATCATCCCTGGTTTACTCGACCGTAAAAAATCTGCTGAACTTCAGGACTGTTCATTACACCGGGTCGGTCTTTGTAACAGAGTGTGGCCACATAGCGTGTTTTATTCCCTGCCACTGGTGTTACGCGATGCAAAGAATAAAATCCGGCAAAAATCAATATGTCCCCCGGCTCGACCGGAAGGGAAAGAATTCCATCTTCCGCGCCTCCTAGGATAGAACCTAGTTTGAAATATTTATCATTATCCTCATTTCTTAAATCAGGGACACATTCGAAAATACCTCCGGATTCCGGTTTCTGAATCATGAGTGTGATAGTTACCTGGGATTCATCATAATGCCAGCCGTGGTTCTGGCCTTCCTCCATCACATTGATCGTTAAAGCTGCCATGGGGTCTGCCATGGGATAGAGTTTATGTCCAAGCACAGCCGATAAAAATTCTTTCACTGGGCTCCAGTTATATAATTGGTGTAGGGCATGGGATGGTGAGATGATGTCATATGGTATGGAATTCAAAGAAGTGGACTGTTTTTGGCGGCGAGGGTGATCTTCAGGTAATGATAAATCATCTTTATCCAAAAATGGATTATGGGAATCACGGCAGGCATAGGATTCTGGCAATACTATATCTGCTTCTCTTGCCATTCTATTTAAAATATCCTGTTTAATTACACCCTTCATGATGGATGCGCCATTTGCTTCAAGCGCATTTTTGTGGATATCCACCAGCCGCTGCCATTCAGGTGTCCCGCTGGGGACAAAGGGAAAGCGATCCAAATCAATATATTGGTTAGTTGAAGGATTCATGATAGGGCAATATTAATTGTTTTCTCCTTTGTGATGCACACTAAATTCCCAGTCTTGTAATTTCAACAGAATTATGGAAGCATCCCCCAAACTCAAGCGGCAATTAGGTCTATTTGATAGTACCATGATGGTTATTGGTATTGTGATTGGTTCCGGTATATTTATGACAACTGGTTTAATGGCAGAAACACTGCCCTCACCATCTTTGATATTGATAGCCTGGGTATTGGGTGGTGTCATGATGCTGGCTGGTGCATTGACTTATGCCGAATTAGGGGCTGCTATGCCAAAAGCTGGCGGGCAGTATGTTTATCTACGGGAAGCTTACGGGCCATTGCCAGCATTTCTATTTGGATGGGTGGCCTTCATTGCCTATCTCACTGGAACCAATGCAGCCATTGCTGTTGCTATAGCGGAACATATGGGATCTTTTTTCCCTACACTATCACCAGGGAATATCATCTTGGATTTAGGTTTTTATCATTTGTCATCCGGTCAGCTTATGGCCTTAACCATTATATTTGGGTTGTCCTTGGTAAATTATTTGGGAGTGGTATTGGGGAAATGGGTCCAAAATGTACTTACAATTTTGAAAATAGGTTCAATTCTGGTATTTGCTCTGATCGGACTTTTTGTTACAACCAATGTCAGCATAGATTATACTTTGAATCCCACCGGCTTGTCCTTTGGCCAGATCCTCATGGGAATTGGGGTAGCGCTAATTGCGGTAAACTGGACAGTGGGCGGCTGGGATTATGTGACCTTAGTATCGGGAGAAATCAAGTCACCGGGAAAAAACCTGCCACGGGCTTTGATCTTCGGAACGCTTGCAATCATTTCTTTGTACATTTTGATTAACCTTGCCTATTTAAAATCAATGCCCATTTCACAAATAGCTGGAGAAGTCAAAATTGGTGAAGCCTCAGCACGCGCTTTATTTGGGAATGGTATTGCTGGTTTATTCACCGTGGCCGTAATGCTTTCTATGTTTGGTTCATTAAACGGAAATATTTTAGTTGGCCCAAGGGTGACCTATGCTATGGCAAAGGACGATTTGTTTTTCAAACAGGCTGCTGATGTACATCCCAAATATCGTACGCCCGGTAATGCAATTATTTTACAGGGAATCTGGGCGGGAATTTTAACTCTGACCGGTACCTTCAAAGAATTAATTACATTGGTGGTTTTTGTGAATTTTATGTTGTGGATCGCGGCGTCATCCACTGTATTTGTTCTGCGTAAAAAACAACCGGACCTGCATCGGCCTTATAAAGTTTGGGGATATCCTTGGGTCCCAGCTTTGTTTATCCTTTTTTCTCTGGCAATAATGGTGAATACTTTTTTTGAATCGCCAGGCCAATCCTTGATGGGGTTGGGGTTAACCTTTATGGGACTACCGGCGTATTATTATTGGAATAAACGTAAAATTGAAGGTGGTTAATAAAAACCGCTTAGAAATTAGTCGCTCACATCTTTGGAATATTCATCTCCGTAATATTTACTGGTGATACTGGTATGAAATTTCTCTGCGCGGATTGGCTCATATTTTGGATTTTTAAGATTGGGTAACACTTCCAGAATTTCGTCTTCCCAAACATAAATTGCCATGGGGAACGAAACACGCGACTTACCAATTAGATTAGACTCTTGCGGCCGGCTGACCCGGTGAGTTGTAGAAGGGAAAACATCATTGCTGATCCGTTGCATGTAGTCTCCCGTATTAAGAATGATATCGCCAAATTTTGGTTTTAATCGTATCCATTTCATATTCTTTCGATTCAGGACCTGCAAACCTTCTATGCTCTGTGAAGGTAAAATGGTAAATAGATCAATATCTTCATGACCCAACATCCGACCGCCACCTGAATCCAACTGTTCCGCAGTCATGGGCGGATAATAATTGAGACGGAACCCAAAATTTGTATTAGTAAGCTTCTGATTAAAACAATGGGGATCAGTGCCAAGGTATGTCAGCATACTCTGCATGAGTGGTAAAATCAACTTTTCCTGTGCTTTTACAATCTGTCGGAAAAAAGGTTCATATCCAGATAGTGGCCAAAAGTTCGTTTCATTATAATTCAGATTATTATCCACATCGAATGCCCTGCGGCAGAACACCCATCCTTCAACCAGGTCTGGATGAATGATGGTGGTTGTTTTCATCGGGAAATATCCTTGGTTTACTGATCCGAAGCGACATGCTTCGTATTTCATCCGTTCTTCGAAAGTGGTCTCTTCAAAAAATCCAATAATTTTTTGTTCTGCTTTGTGATATAGATTTGGGTCTATACCATGGTTGGTAATAATAGCAAACCCAATTTCTTCTAAGGCAGACCCTAGCTCTGTAACGAAACGAATTTTGTCATCGGTAAACAAGCGGAAATCAACCGATTTGATTTCAAAATCTGTATCAAATTCTTCCTGGTCAGGGTGTTCAGATAAATGGTAGACCTGATCTTTACGCACCTGTTCATAACGGCGAAATTCGCGATTTAGGGATTCGATTCCCTTTTCGGTGGATTTTGTTTTTTTCATTTCATTTCAGGTTCTAGATCAACACCTAATCCATCTGCAATACGATTGATGTAATTGAAATAGCCCACAACTTGGGCTGCATCACTGATTGCATCTTGGGATAAACCTGCGTCTTCTAAAATTGTTATGTCTGACTTTGACATTTCACCCGGTGTTTTTGTTAGCTTTTCTGCCCACAGGCACAAAGATTTGTCCTGTACTGATAAATCAGCTTTATGCCAATCGTGTTTTAAATGTTCTGCAAGAATATCATCTTTTACTTCATCCCGGAAGTCATTACCATGTGCTTCGATTCAGTAATAGCAGTGGTTTACCTTAGAAACCACGGTGGCAAGCATTTCACGTTGGGCACGGGATAGATCTGACTTACCAAACATAATTGTTAAATACATAGCCATAGCATCCCGCAGGGCTGCAGGACTACGGCTCATAATTTTAAGTATATTAAAAACTTTCCCCGAACGCAATATACCCTTTTCATATTCCTTTTTGAGAATTCCTTTTGCATCCTGTTCATCAATAATATCAATGTATGTCATACTGTTTCCTGCTCAACCAATTGAAAGTCCTTTGCCATCCGTGCTTCATAATCGAATCCTTCTTTTTTCCCCGCTGATCGCCCAAGGAAATAAACGAGCGTACCTAATGTCACACCTCCCAGTGTCCATAAAAATACGTCTGCAATAATCTGGGCCATAAAAAACCCCATCGATATCACGGTAATACCACCTAATAAATATAGTACCCACACAGGCGGCTTGAATCCGGCCGATTCATATAATGGTTTATTAACGGTTGGCAAGGCAATAAGTGCCAGGCCCTGTATGATGTAAATAATGAAAATACCAATCAGGCCAGTACTCATAAGAAAATAAGCGGATTTACTCCATACCAAGCCAGTGCATATGATGCCGCTAATGATAAGGCTTATATGGGGTGTTCGCCATTTAGGATGAACCGCCGCCAAAAAAGTAGGCAATAGGCGATCTTCACTGAACACAAACAGCATTCGAGAGGGTACTAGGATTGAACCGTTAATGCTGGTTAAAAATGCGCTCATGGCACCTATGGCAACAATATTTGATCCCCATGGGGGCAAGTACACAGCAGATGCGTCAGCCATAGCAGACTGGGACTGCGCCAGTGTATCCGCAGGTAAAACGCCAAAGGCCACAAAAGCCATAAAGAAAAAAATGAATACGGAAGCTAATACACCCTTTACAAATATCATTGGCAGTGTTTTGGTAGGGTTTTTGGTCTCGCCGGCTACCTGAGCCAGAGTTTCAAAACCTGCATAACTGAAAAACAGCATTGGCATGGCCTTCAGCAATCCATTGAATCCTTTGGGTAGCAGGGGATCATAATAGCTCAAATCCACGGCGAATAGACCCGGAATGACCAATACCAGAATACTAAAAATCAATACCGCTAGCATAGCCGTTTGAATATGGCCGTAATGACGTACGCCAAATAAATTAACGCCATAAAAAAATACCATGGTAATCGTAGCCCATAAACGGGGATCCGTACCCGGGATAAAAAAAGTCATGTATTCACCTAGGCTGGTAGACATAAATGAAATGGCGCCGATAAAAGCCAGCAGTTTCATCCACATAGCAATGAATCCCAGGTAGTAATTCCCAAAGGTACGGGAGATATGGATGTATGCGCCCCCTGGGCGCATACCCAATGGGGTAGAAATAAAAACGCTATAGGCCAGGGCGGTACTGAGCACAATCGGTGCAAACAGCAGATAGGCCCAGGGTACAGCTGATCCGGCTACCGCTCCAGCTTCTCCGGTTACACGGAAGATACCGGCACCAACTAAAATGCCAATAATAGTTGCATAGCCAGAAAGTTTGCCCAGATCGCGTTTTAGTGTAGCCATAGAACAATGCAAAAGTAGGCGTTGAGATGTACCGATGTCAAGATAAGGGCCTAGTAAACTTTAATTATAAGGAATGGGCGGTAAAAATCCGCCCGTGATTTCAGTGATCAGTTTTGCAAATTCGATGGTAGTTCTATCTTCCAGATAAGGACCAATTATCTGCATACCGATCGGCATATTATCGCTTGATAAACCAATGGGGACATTGGTGGCGGGCAATTGACCTGCATTTGCCAGCCCAGGCCAAACGATTAAGTCGCTGTAAGGTCGTTCAACCTCATTGACCATAATGTTACGCCCATGAAAATCGTGATGGTGATCATGATCAAAAGCAGAACGAACGGTCGTAGGGCATAGAAGAATATCAAAGGATTCAAAGAATAGATTCCATTTTTGTCTGATTCGCTGTCTTTTTTCATTGGCAGAAAGCCAGTCTGTATGGGAAATGAGTGAATTACGGATTTGTCGTGCTCTCGGAGATTGATCTTCAGGATTTAACTTTGGCAGTGCTGTTTCCATTTCTTCAATCACTTTTTTTGGATAACCGGTTGCCATAATTGGGGCCAATAATTTGCCATAAATTTTATCGTTCATTTCTAAAGAAAAATCGGGCTGGGTATTTTGGACTTTTGCCCCGCTATTGGCCACTTGGTCAGCTGTTTTTTGTATCAGATTAATCGTCTCTAAATCAACCGGGCAATAGGGATCATCCAGCCAAATGCCAATTGTATAGTCTGAGAGTTTATTATACCGGGCTGGTGGCAGTTGTAATATCCAGGCATTGGATTCTGATTCTGTTGGACCGGATAAAACATTCATCATGAGTTCAAGATCTTCTGCCGTACGGGTAATTGGACCAACTACTGCCAAGTTATTTTGACCAGCCATAGCTCCCGGTGGTGGTGGCATGTGACCATTCATAGGTATGACGCCATGGCTGGGTTTATGTCCGTATGCACCGCAAAAATGGGCTGGAGTACGGATAGAGCCGCCAATATCACTTCCCAATTCTACCGGTGTCATCCCGCTGGCAACAGCTGCCGCTGCTCCACCGGATGATCCTCCCGGCGTTTTGGTAATATCCCAGGGGTTGTTCGTGGTGCCGTAAATATCGTTAAAAGTCTGGATATCGGCTGAAAATAAGGGCACATTGGTTTTGCCAAAGATGATTGCACCGGCGTCAATCAGTTTTTGGACCGCCTCTGCATTGGTTTCAGGCATATGATTCTCCCACATTTTGGCGCCGCCTGTAGAAGCAATACCGACCACTTCAAAAGCATCTTTTATAGTCATGGGCAAGCCATGAAGTAAGCCCCATGAATCTCCTCTTGATAAAGCTTCATCAGCCTTTCGGGCACGCTCCATGGCCCGATCTGTATCCAACTGAACAACAGCATTGATTTCGGGATTTATTTTTTCTATTCGTTTGAGGTGTGCTGTGAGTGTTTCAACAGATGAGAGTTCGCCATTTTGAATGGCAGATAAAATTTCGACGGCGGATTGGTACACAATTAATCGAAATCTAGAATGAATCTTTTCATGGATTCATAACAGTTGACCAGGCTCGCTAAACTGACCCATTCATCAACGGCATGGGCTCCATGACCAGCTGGACCAAATAAGATGGAGGGAATACCTGCTTGTGAGGCAAGAGCTGAATCTGCCCAGTAGGACATACCATTATAATTTGTATTACCGGCTGCTTTTTTGAGTTTTACTACCAAATCATCCTTGGGTATTTCATTCGGAGGACGGTTGAATGTCTGCCGTGCTTTAACTGTGTGATCACCATTTGCGTTTTCAATTGCAGATATCACACGCTTCAACTCCGTGTCCAACTTATCTTGGGATTCGCCAGGTAAAATGCGCCTTTCCCAATTCAGTTTTGACATGGCGGCGATCACACTCTGACCAGTGCCCCCTGAAATTAAGCCTGGATGAAGAGTGGCATGACCCAGATAAGGGTGAGGTTTTTCCTGGGCTAATTCCTGATTAATTATTTCCAATTCCTGTAATGCAGCTCCTAATGGGAAAATGGCATTAATGCCTTCTTCCGGACGGCTGCCATGGGCCGCCAGACCTTCAATCTCAATTTCAAACCATGCATATCCCTTGTTGCTTATGCCAATGGATTCTTCCGTAGGCTCCATGAATATTCCTAAAAACGGTTTTGCAGGGAGGGAGGGTAGGTAATGTTCCACTAGGTGTTCCATACCCATACTTAGGCTCTCTTCATCTGCCACAAAAGTAAAGGCAAGTGAAATGGGACAAGGTTGATCTTTAAAATAAGCTGCCAGTCCCATTTGTACTGCACATCCTGCCAGCATGTCGTAAGTACCGCGGCCGTAAAGCTTATCGCCATCTTTGCGGAGATTAAATGGATCGGTCATATCTTCAATACCGACCGTATCCAGATGGCCATTCATCAGTAGAATTTTTTCCGGGTTGGCTCCTTTGAGGAAGGCAGTGGTATTACAGCGATCCCCATTAATGGTATGCACTTGGGTTGGAATGCCTAATTGATGAAAATGGCGGGAAACATATTCGGCAATCTCGCGCTCTTGTTGCCCCTCCGTGGAAAGGTCTGGATTTACTGAATTAATGTGAACCAGTTTAGTCAGGTATTGGATCAGTTGATCTTGCAATTTTTTGCTCCTATCTAAGCCCAAAGATACCGGCGAATGGAAAATAGATGCAACGACCTCAACACTATTGTAGATTTACAGCAGGATCAAACTTTAAAAGATAAAGGCATTGCCATGAAAAAGATATTTTTATTCACTATTTTTGTTATTGCCGGTTGTAGCAAAAAGGAGATCACAACCGGTATGGCAGCTGCAGCAGAAAAGGTATTCGGTCTCAATTTTACTGCATCGGAGCGTGATTCCCTATTGGATGGCCTGAATGAACGCCTTGGGCAATATGATCAATTACGTACGATTGATTTACCAAATCATGTCGGATATCCCTTGTATTATAATCCTATTGTGGATGGTAGCAATCTGCCCCGGGGACGGGACCGTTTTCAATTCACTGAAATTTCTGCTGTGCGGCCCGAGAATTTAGAACAGTGTGCTTTCATGACAATTCCGGAGCTAGCATACCTCATTAGAACCCAACAGGTAAAGTCAGAAGAATTAACACGGATGTACCTAGAACGCTTAAAGCGATATGGACCTAAACTGGAATGTGTGGTTACGATTACGGAAGGGTTGGCAATTCAACAGGCTCAGAAAGCAGATCTAGAGATTGCACGGGGGAGATACCGTGGACCACTCCACGGTATTCCCTGGGGAGCAAAAGATTTACTGGCCGTTCCGGGATATAAAACTACCTGGGGGGCAGCGCCATATAAAGATCAAATCCTGGATAGAAAAGCAACGGTTGTCCAAAAATTGGAAGAAGCCGGTGCAGTTTTGGTGGCCAAGCTAACATTGGGCGCACTGGCCTGGGGTGATGTGTGGTTTGGTGGGAAAACACGGAATCCATGGAATACGGAACAGGGCTCAAGTGGTTCCTCTGCAGGGCCCGGTTCAGCAACGGCAGCCGGGCTAGTGGGATTTTCCATTGGTTCTGAAACTTGGGGATCTATCGTATCTCCTGCTACACGAAATGGCGTGACAGGTCTTCGTCCTTCTTTTGGTGCTGTTAGCCGTGCTGGTGCCATGGCCTTGAGTTGGTCTATGGATAAACTGGGCCCCATGACCCGTTCCGTGGAAGGAGCTGCCATAGTTTTTAATACTATACGCGGGACCGATGCAATAGACCGTACAGTAGTGGATGTCCCCTTTCAATATCCATCCAAAAGGGGTTTAAAAAATCTAAGGGTGGGTTATATTGATTCTGCCTTTGCCGATTCAGCTGTCAGTGATAATGATCAAGCGGTTCTGGTCGTGCTAGAATCATTGGGGCTGGACCTGGTACCGATAGAACTACCTGAATTTCCCACCCGAGCGCTTTCATTTGTCCTTCAGGCGGAAGCTGCAGCAGCCTTTGATGAACTGACGCGTACAAACCGAGATGATGAACTGGTGCGGCAGATTGAAAATGCCTGGCCCAATGTCTTCCGGGAAGCTCGTTTCATTCCAGCAGTGGAATATATCAATGCAAACCGTGCGCGTACGCTATTGAACCAAAAAATGGCTGAATTGATGAAAACCGTCGATGTATATGTAGTTCCCTCATATTTTGGTGATAATTTGCTCAGGACTAACCTGACGGGCCATCCCTGTGTGGTCGTCCCCAACGGGTTCAATGAAAAAGGAACGCCCACCAGTATCAGTTTTATCGGTGATTTGCATGAAGATGGGAACGTCTTGGCAGTTGCAAAAGCCTATCAGGAGGCCACGGATTGGCATAAACAATATCCATCTAAATTTGACATTGAGTAACTGAAACGTATTTTAGATAAGAAATAATCATTAATTTCACCTTATTACTAAAATCAAATTATTTGGGAACATTAATTTAACTAATAGTAAAAAAAATTGTCTAACCTTGCGGATCAAGGTTAGATCATATGAAATCTCAAAAAAGGGAGTTAATAGTAAGATTCATGCGTAAGATTTTATTTATTTCAATACTAATTATTACTAGTCTGTGTTTTGCCCAGCATGGAGGAGGACGCCGTGGTGGTATGTCTCAACGGCAAATGGACCCAACAAAAGTTCCCAAGATTGGTGTAGTCTATGGTACAGTTGTGGATTCTGCTACGGGTACCCCAATTCCCTATGCCTCTGTGGCTATTATTAATAGTCGGAGCAGCACTATCATGACGGGTGGGATTACCAATCAGGATGGCGAATTCCATATCAAAGAAATCGCTTTAGGCCGCCATAAGATTGTGGTGGAATATATTGGCTATAAGAAGCAGGAATTCGGGCCATATACTTTCATGCCATTTGGAAATAATCAAACGGAATATAACCTTGAAACAATTGCATTGACACAAACAGCCTTGCAAATGGCGGGGGTGGATGTTGTGGGAGAGCGTCCATTATTTGTCCAAACAGCTGAAAAACGTGTTTTTAATGTAGAAAGAAATTCGCTTACAACCGGCGGTACTGCAATAGATGCATTGCGTCAAGTTCCGGGGGTTGAAGTTGATCCAGATGATAATATCAGCCTGCGAGGAAGTTCAAGAGTGAATCTCATGATTGATGGAAAACCGTCCAGCATTGCTGGAGGAGATATTAAATCACTTCTTCAGAGTGTTCCTGCTGCAAATATTGCCGATATCGAAGTTATGACTAACCCGGGGGCCAAGTATGATCCAGAGGGTATGGCCGGAATCATTAATATCGTACTTAAAGAAAATAAATTTGCCGGGTTGAATGGAAATGTAAATACAGGTGGTGATTCGCAAGGGGGAACCAATTTATCTGGACAAGTGAATTATCGCACCATCACTTTCAATTCATTTATAAACTTAGGTCTCAACGATAGAAAAAGAATTTCATCTGGTGATAGCTATCGAGAAATGAATTTTCCGACTTTTAAAAATACCCTTAATCAAGACAGCCAATCTAACTCTGGGGGCCCAAATTTATTTGTAAAAACAGGTTTTGAGTATTTTATAGATCCAACGCAATCATTGGCTATCTCGACTACCTTAAGTAATGGAAACCGTGGTAACGATAACGATACCTATACGGTGGACTTGGGACCGGGTGAAAAAAAATATTACCGTTATACGAATAGCAACAGCGATCGTAATGGATATGATATCAACTTGAACTATGATAAAAAGTTTAAAAACCCAAAACAAAAGCTTACATCATATGTCCGATATTCTGATGGGCTTAATGATGGTGAAAGCGAATATTATAATGAGCCGGATAAAGGTTATGAGGATTATGTTAATATTAATCGATATCTCAATGGCCAAGATGGAAATAGTAATAGTTTCGATTTTAAATTGGACTATATCCATCCCTTTGATGATGACAGTAAACTAGAAGTTGGATTATCCAGTAAGGCAACTGAAAGAGGCGATACACAATTATCTTCCCTTTTTGATGAAACAACCAAAAAATTCATCTCTGATAGAGAATTCAGTAATGAATTTGTATATGATGAAACTATACATGCAGCTTATATCCAATATGGAGGCAGTCTAGGTTTTATTGGTTATAATGCAGGTGGTAGATACGAAACCGTTGAAATGATGTCTGATTTAAAAACCGACAACCTTGGGAAATTCGAAAACCCTTACTCGAGTTTCTATCCAAGTTTGTCAATCTCATTTGGAGCACCTCAATTGTTACAAATTTCAGCCAGTTATTCCAAACGTGTTAATCGGCCACGATCTCGCATGTTAAATCCATTTAGTTCTCGTCAGGATAGTAAGAATATTAGAGTAGGCAACCCGTTCTTAAAGCCGGAATACACGGATTCCTATGAATTGAATTTCGGCCGATATTCAAAAGGGATTTCACTTAGTTTAGGTGCTTATTATCGCCATACAACCGATAAGATGGAGCGCTATAAGAAAGTGAGAGACGATGGTGTATCTGTAGCAACCTATGCAAATTTAAACGATAAAAAAACTAAAGGAATTGAATACAGCGCAGTTGGTTCCCTTGGCCAAAAATTAAGAATTATATTTTCTGGAAGCGTGTATTGGGATGAGATCAATACAGAATTATTTGGTGCTGACTATGATAGAACAGCACAAGGACAACGAGTAAGATTTACAACAATGTGGAATATTAATTCTTCGACCGAATTCATGTTTTTCATTTTTTATATGCCCCCCAGGGATATGGCCATTGGGAAAATGAATGCCATGAGTTTTTCTTCCATGTCCATTAAAAAGAAATTGATGGATGAACGACTCAATTTGACACTGAATTTAGGTGACCCATTTGGACTTTCAGGTTTTGGCTTTGAATCTTGGGGTGATATAGATGATGACGGGAAGCGTGATTGGTATCAGGTTTCTAATCGAAATTGGAATAGTCAAACGGTTCGATTGACTTTGGAATATCGGTTTGGTAAAATGGAAGACAGAAGCAGATTCAGCCGCCAGAGAGGTGAAGGGATGGAAATGGAAGGCGGAGATATGGAAATTGACTGATTGAATGAAGTAGCGTTATTTATCAATAACACTACTACTTTTTCTTTTTAATTCTGATTTGTATCCCTTTATACTTTGTTACCTATGAAAGACAATAAATGGATGATTTATGGGGCCAATGGGTACACTGGCCGTTTAGTTGTAGATGAAGCACTTCGAAGGGGATTAAAGCCAGTACTTGCTGGCCGTGCTGAGTCAGTGCAAGATTTGGCAGATGAAAAAGGACTGGAAGCAGATTTATTCACTTTGGATTCGATTGAAAATGTTATTGAAAAATTGAATGGTTTTTCAGTTGTTGCTAATTGTGCTGGACCTTTTTCTGCCACCGCCAATAAAATGATCCGGTCCTGTTTGAAATCCCAAACCCATTATATTGATATTACTGGTGAAATTCCCGTTTATCAGTTTGCCCACAGCATTAAAGAAAAAGCAAAATCTGCCGGAATTGTTGTTTGTCCCGGTGTAGGATTTGACGTTATACCAACTGATTGCCTGGCGGCTCATTTAAAAGAAAAAATGTCCGATGCCACATACCTCGCATTAGGGTTTGCCATGAAAGGGTCTAAAGCAAGTAAAGGGACGGCTAAAACTGCTGTGCAGGGTATGGCCTACGGTGGAAGGGTTCGAGAAGGGGGTAAAATGAAACAGGTCCCATTGGCCTATAAAGAGAGAGAAATTGATTTTGGTTTCGGATCTGTAAATACTATCACAATTCCCTGGGGAGACGTGTATACAGCCTATCATAGTACAGGCATTCCAAATATTGAGGTTTATTTTCCCCGTTCGCCTAAAGGAGCAGCCCAATTGAGAAAACGTCAGAAATACATGCGCTTTATGAAAATTGGCTGGATACAAAAATTAGTACAAAGTCGCATTGATAAAACTTGGAAACCTAATACACCCGAGCAGCGGGTAGAAGCAAAATCATATGTTTGGGGAGAAGTGACAAATGAAAGCGGTGAAACCCTTCAGGGAAGATTTACCACGGTTGATGGGTATGATCTAACTGCTTTTGGCACAGTGGAGGTGGCTCAGTATCTAATAGGTAATCATGATAAATCCGGATTCTTTACGCCCAGTCTGCTCATGGGAAAGGATCTGTTGAAAAAAATGCCGGGTTTCTCTGGCATCGAATACAAATAAAATGAAAAAGCTTTTCCAAGTCTTATGGACTACTATCGGTCTTCTATTGGTATATTTATTGTTCTGGCCGGTAGATGTGGATCCAGCAGTTTGGGAAGCGATGGAACCTCCTGAAATGAAGGGGAAGTTTGCACCTAATGATTATTTACAAGATACAGAAATTCTAGGTGTAAATGATGGTATAGGTCCGGAAGATATTGCTGTGGATGAAGCAGGGAATATGTATGCCGGATATGAGGACGGCCGCATTATCAAATATGACGTATTCGGGAAAAATATGGGAGTATTTGTCAATACGGGTGGGCGTCCCTTGGGCCTCGATTTTGACGATGCAGGGAATTTGGTTATTGCCGATGCAAATCAGGGGCTATTGCGAGCGGATTCACAGGGAAATCTAGTTACACTTACCCTTGAATCGGGTGGTACCCCCTTTAAGTTTACTGATGATGTGGATGTAGCTTCAGATGGGAAAATCTATTTTTCAGATGCTTCGTCACGATACGGGATCCATGATTACAAGTTTGATCTCGTAGCCCATCAACCCTATGGACGTCTGCTGGTGTATGATCCAAACACAAAAAAGACTACAACCTTATTATCTGACCTTTATTTTGCCAATGGTGTGGCAGTCAGCCCGAATGATGATTTTATTTTGGTCAGTGAGACATCTGAATACCGGATACAAAAATATTGGTTAAAAGGTGATAAAGCAGGTCAATCTGAAATTATTATTGATAATATGCCAGGATTTCCTGATGGTATCTCCTCAAATGGGAAAGGTATATATTGGGTGGCTATGGTGAGCCTTAGAAAAGAAATTGTAGATAACTTAGGGGAAAAACCATTTATTCGAAAAATGATACTGCGGTTGCCAGAAAAAATGCAGCCAGCTCCGGACCGACACGGTTTCGTTCTGGGGATTGATGGAACTGGGAATATTATTCATAATCTGCAACATCCAGACCCGGATTCTTACTCTCCCATTACCAGTGTAGAAGAAAAAAATGGCATTTTATACCTGGGCAGCCTTACTTACCCAGGCTTGGCAAGAATCAGCGCTCCTTGATAATCACAAAATGAAAATCGCACTGATCCAGCAACATGCAACTGAGGACTTGGAAGCCAACGTAGCCAGAGGATTGAAGCATATAGATCAGGCAGCGTCTCAAGGAGCAGCAATGGCCGTATTTGCTGAACTGGCTTTTACCCCCTTTTATCCCCAGTATTTAGCCAAGGATGATATTTCCCACCTGGCCGAACCTGTCCCAGGGTCGACCACTGAAAAATTCATGTCCAAAGCCAAGCAACATCATATGGTTGTTATCATTAATCTTTTCGAATTAGATAACGGCAAAACCTACGATGCTTCCCCGGTGATTGATGCGGATGGAACACTATTGGGTACGACCCGCATGGTACATATCGCTGATTATGAATGTTTTTATGAAAAAAGTTATTATGCAGAAGGAGATCACGGAGCACCAGTCTATGATACCGCTGTTGGTAAGGTGGGTGTGGCCATTTGCTATGACCGTCATTTCCCGGAGTTTACCCGGGCACTAGGTGTGAACGGTGCCGAAATAGTGGTTGTGCCCCAGGCCGGCACGGTGGGTGAATGGCCTGACGGACTCTATGAGGCAGAACTTCAAGTGGCATCCTTTCACAATGGATACTTTTGTGCTTTGGCCAATAGAGTAGGTGTAGAGGATCAAATGGAGTTCGCCGGCGAATCCTTCATAACTGACCCCGATGGAAAAGTGATCGCTCAATCTCCTAGCGGAGAAGATCATATTTTAATTGCTGATATTGATTTTACCAAAGTGGCAGAATCCCATGCACGAAAAATGTTCTTCAGGGATCGTCGCCCTGATATTTATCCACTCAATGAAAAATCCTAAATATGCGTAAATATCCACGATTATATTCTTTCCGGCGCTGACCCTGGGCTATTCGCGCCAGGATGGCGCTGGCACATACTCAAATCTCCGTCGAACTTCGGGAAATATTGCTATCAGAGCGTCCCGATGAACTCTATGCCATTTCATCTAAGGGGACCGTTCCTGTCCTTGAGTTAGAGGATGGGAAGGTCATCGATGAAAGTTTCGATATTATAATGTGGGCTTTAGATCAAACCAATACCGATTGGATGGAGATCAATCCAGATCAGCAATTAAAAATGATCCATGCCAATGATCATGAGTTCAAACCTTGGTTAGATAAGTATAAATACCATCAACGGCATCCAGAGCACACCAAAGAATATTATCAAGACCAGTGCGATGCATTTTTATCTAACTATAATGAAATCTTAAAGATGCAACCATATCTCATTGGGGAAAAAATTCAACTTTTAGATGTGGCCGTTTTCCCATTTGTTCGACAATTTGCTTTTGTGGATTTGCAATATTTTGAAACTAAATATTTCAATTTAAATCAGTGGCTGCTGGCAAGGAAAGACTCCGGTTTATTCAATTCCATCATGGATAAGTATATCCAATGGGAACCAGATCATGATCCTATGATCGTTTCATTTACGGCCTGAATTCATTTTAATGTCATGCGATGAAAAAAGAAGTTTTATATAATAAAAAGAATCGCGACCTCCTCACGGAAGAATTACGGCAAGAACCATTCGAACGGCTCACCTGTTCTTTTTACCGCTATATACATATAGATAACCCGGAATTATTTCGGGACGAATTGTATAGGAATTGGAATGCCTTTGATATCTTTGGCAGAATCTACGTTGCCACAGAAGGTATAAACGCTCAGTTCAGTTGTCCAGAGCATCATTGGGAAGCATTTAAAAAAAATATGGATTCAACCACTACACTTGCGAAAATGCCATTGAAGATTGCCCTGCAGCCAGGGGAATCATTTTATAAACTGACCATCAAGGTTAAAGATGAAATTGTTGCCTATAACTTAGAAGAAGATGAATATGATATGCAGCATGTGGGCCGCCATCTCACCGCAGTAGAATTTAACCGGGCCTTGGAAAACCAGGATACGGTTGTAGTCGATATGCGCAATTATTATGAAAGTGAAGTTGGACGGTTTACAGATGCAATTATTCCTGATGTGGATACATCCAGGGAACTGCTGCCCGAAGTCAAGCGGCTGCTTCATGGCAAAGAGGATAATACAGTATTACTATATTGTACAGGGGGTATCCGCTGTGAAAAGGCCAGTGCCTATTTAGTGCACCATGGTTTTCAGAATGTCAATCAGCTAGGCGGAGGTATTATTCAATATGCCCATGATGTGAAAGCAATGGGCCTTAAATCAAAATTTATTGGCAAGAATTTTGTCTTTGACGCCCGTATGGGTGAACGGGTTACTGATGATATCCTCGGCGTCTGTCATCAATGTGGAAAGCCGGCAGATACCCATTTGGATTGTGGGAATGATGCATGTCATATTCTATTTATTCAGTGTGATAAATGTAACGAAAAATATGCCGGATGCTGTTCAGCAGAATGCAAGGAATTTGCCAGCCTGCCAGTGGCAAAACAACGCCTGTTTAGAAAAGATCCTGAAAAGGTGGTATCAAGAGCGCGCTATTCCAGCCGTGTTAAACCACGACTGAATGATTTAAACTAATCATAATGTACATACCAAAAGGGTCGGCGGTAATAATGTTGAACTGGCCGACCGACAATAGCAGTATAGACCCACCCAGCCAGCCAGAAGGCAATCATTGCCGGAAGTATAATATTAATCAGGATTGAGAATACTCCCATAACAAATACCAACATAAACGGCAGAATTGCTGCCACGCTGATATAGGGGTGATTTAACATGAATTTTCGAATTTTTTCCATTTACAATTCCATTTTTTATTATTATTGATACAGCAAAAACTATGCTAACATGATTATTTTGCCAAATTAAAATATTACTATGACGATATGACATGGAAATGGTTGTCATTTGTAATATTTAGTCATTTTTGTGACAAATTTTATTGAAACACACGTTCTATTGATTGATGGAAAGAAATGAATAAAAAACATTCATTATTTTAAAAGTACAATTTAGTTTCCCCTCCCGCTTATCTATTTCGATTTAAGGAGGTTGAATATGAAAATAATTTCTGTGGGCAGTATACTGCCGTTTTTTTTTATTATTAGTTGTAGCCAGGCGCCTGTTGTAGATACTGCCGATCCTAAAATGGATTTAGTCAGTACATTTGATGTAGCTCTGGATCGAGAAACCCAAACAAATTTAGAAGCCCAGTTTGATGCGGTCCTCAATACACAAAACCTGGATGACTGGATGAAACATATGTCATCCAAACCGCATCATGTGGGTTCTCCCTGGAGCAAGCAAAATGCGGAATTCATCGCTGAAAAATTTGAATCATGGGGATTTGAAACAGAAATTGAAACTTTTGATGTACTAATGCCATTTCCAAAAATCCGTAAACTGGAGATGGTTGGGCCCAATAAAGTCTCCTTACAATTAAAAGAGCCGGCCTTAGATGAGGATGCCACTTCCGGTATTACGGAGGACCTTCTACCGGGCTTTAATGCTTTTTCTGCTGATGGAAATGTAACTGCAGAATTGGTATATGTAAATTATGGCATTCTTGCTGATTATGAAGAATTGGAACGTCTTGGGATTGAAGTAGAGGGGAAAATTATTCTCGCTAGATATGGCGGATCATGGCGGGGAATTAAGCCTAAGGTTGCCCGTGAAAAGGGAGCAATTGGATGCATCATTTATTCCGATCCCAAGGATGACGGATATTTTAAGGGGGATGTTTATCCCAAGGGACCATACAGAATGGAGCAAGGGTTGCAACGGGGCTCAGTGTTGGATATGCCTATGTACCCCGGTGATCCTCTAACACCTGGTTATGGCGCTAAGCCCGATGTAGAACGGCTTGCTATTGAAGATGCACCTACAATTATGAAAATTCCGGTTATGCCTATTTCCTATGCCGATGCATTGCCGCTGCTTAAAGCGTTGGAAGGTCCGGTGGCCCCAGCCTCATGGCGTGGCGCGCTACCGGTTACTTACCATATTGGTCCGGGACCGGCCAAGGTGCATCTGCAGCTCGAATTTGATTGGGGTTTGCTATAATCCGGTGGCAAAGTTGAAAGGATCAGTTTATCCTGATGAATGGATCATGCGTGGGAACCATCATGATGGTTGGGCACAGGGTGCGGCGGACCCGCTCAGTGGTATGGTTTCACTGATGGAAGAAGCCCGAGCAATCGGCGAATTGGTAAAAACCGGATGGCAACCCAAACGTACACTGGTGTACGCTGGCTGGGATGCAGAAGAACCAGGCCTCCTCGGCTCAACAGAATGGGTGGAATATCACCTTGATGAAATTCAGGAAAAAATGGTAGTGTATATTAATACCGATGGGACCGGTGTTGGATTTATGGGTGTCGGCGGATCTCACTCTTTAGAAAAATTTGTGAATGAAGTGGCAAGTGAAGTAAAGGATCCGGTTCAGGATGTAACTCTACAGAAACGGATACGGTCAAGGCTGCGGATTAGCGGAAACAAGGATGCGGAACGGGATGATCTGCGAATTTATCCCTTGGGTTCTGGATCAGATTACACGGCCTTTATTCATCATGCCGGCGTTCCTGCGTTAAACATTGGATTCGGTGGTGAAAGCGGTGGCGGATCCTATCATTCTATTTTTGACTCTTACGATCATTATAAACGGTTCAGCGATAGTGATTATATTTATGGTACCACGTTAGCCAAAGTAAATGGTCGACTAGTATTACGACTTTCAGAAGCGGATATTTTACCTTTTCGGTTTATGAATATGGCTGAAAATATTGGCACTTTCATTGAAAGCAATAAAAAACTGGCAAAAACGGTGGCTGAAAAAACCAAACGCCGGAATCGCCT
>JYMV01046429.1_pt1 | contig 34239 bp, 30 predicted proteins | sample 338911 | NCBI WGS metagenome assembly JYMV01 (sample SAMN03354496, study PRJNA234377) | hydrothermal vent metagenome | biome: Deep sea; feature: Hydrothermal plumes at the Eastern Lau Spreading Center, Western Pacific Ocean; material: Seawater | place: Tonga | collected 2009 | depth 2000 m m
TGCGTTCTGTTTGACGAAATGCATCCGCTCTCTGACCGTTTTGTCTGTGGCTGGATGTATGCTTCCACCGCCGGGTAAACAGAGATATTTTCCACCGCTTCCATCTGTAAAAAGTAGGGAATCGATGATATAGTTTTCATCCTGAGATGGTTCCAAAAGTACACCTCCCGCACCATCACCAAACAGAACGCAAGTACCCCTGTCCTCATAGTCAAGAATGGATGTCATTGTGTCGGCGCCGAGGACAAGTACTTTATTATATCTTCCAGACTCGATAAGATTGACTCCAGTTTCCAGAGCAAAGAGGAAGCCTGAACAGGCGGCGGAAAGGTCATATCCCCAGGCGCTTGAAGCTCCGATGGCATCCTGAACAAGAGCTGCTGTAGAAGGAAGCAGCATGTCAGGCGTGACAGTCCCGATGATTATGACATCAATATCATCTGCAGAAATATCTCGCTTCTGAAGGATCTCCCTGGCTACGTGAATACACATGTCTGCTGTTGCTTGACCACTTTCTACAACTCGCCTTTCGGAAATACCTGTACGTGATACAATCCACTCGTCATTTGTATCAACTAATTTTTCAAGATCGTGGTTCGTCATTACTTTTTCGGGGAGATATTTCGAGGTTGTGGAAATTGTAGCTCTAATTTGGTCTGTCATTAAATTATCTCGATTTGAGCCACGGTTCGTGAAATTCCAACGCGAATAGATTCTACCAATTTTTCTTTTACACTTTGTGCTGTGGATAAAATAGCGTTTTTTATGGCTCGAGCAGGAGATGCTCCATGGCAAATCATGCAGATGCCTTTAATACCTAATAGAAAACTACCTCCAGATTCTTCATACTCATACTCACTAATTATATCCGTAAAAATATCGTTTAGCGCAGATTTATCAATGTTTCTTTCATCAGAGATTAGCTGACTAGTTACCTCACGGTGGACATGATGAATCCAACCCTCAGCGAACTTTAGTAGATTATTTCCAACAAAACCGTCACAAACAACAACATCTATATTGCCTTTAAAGAGATCTCGTGCTTCTACATTCCCTTTGAAATTTGGCAGAACCTTAGAAAGGAGAGAATGTGCTTCTACATATTCTTCCCGACCTTTATTAGCTTCCTCGCCGATATTCAGTAAACCTACTTTGGGCTTTCTTACCCCATGCATATGATTCATGTATTCCGAAGCCATTATAGCAAATTGTAAAAGATGTCGGGCTTTGACCTCTGTATTGGCTCCTACGTCGCATAAAACTATACCTTTAGCTCCAACAGGTAAATAGACAATTATAGCTGGTCTTCTTACCCCTTCAATCCGACCTAGCAGAAGAAGTGCTGAGGAAAGAATAGCGCCAGTACTTCCCGCACTCACAAAAGCGTCGGCTTTACCTTGTTTCACAAGTTTAATACCTTGAACTAGAGAAGAATCCGGAAGTTTTTTTACTACTTGTGAAGGTCGAACAGTGGAGTCTGCTACTTGTGAAGCGGGGTGTATTTTGATGAGATCTTTATTCCAGCCATATTTTTTCAGTTCTTTTTGGATTTTCTGTTTTTTCCCGGTGAGAATAATCCGCAGTTTGTCTTTACTCTCTGCAACTGCTTGAACTGCTCCCTGAACGATTGCAGGTGGAGCATGATCTCCACCCATTGCGTCAACAGCTATTATCATTTGAGTAGTTTTTAATCAGATGAAGAGATAACCGGCCGACCCCTATAGTAGCCGCAGTTTGGACAGACACGATGAGGTAATTTGGCCTGGTTACATTGAGGGCAGGTGGACAATTGAGGTGCTTTTGCTTTCCAATGAGTCCTACGTTTACGTCCCCTTGTTTTTGACTGTCTTCGTTTTGGTAATGCCATTTTAGTTCTCCGTTGTTAATAATTTATTTTTTTTCAATGCTTCCCAACGATCGTCAGTTTGACTCTCTAAACACAAACAATCTTGATTATTTAGATTAACTCCGCACTTAAGACATATTCCTTTACAGTTATTTTTGCAGAGATTTTTCAAGTTATTTTCAATCGCAATCGCGTCTCTGATTGAAGGGCCCAAATCAACTTCAATTTGACCTGGGTTTAAAACGATAAGGTCTGCATCATCGCTTTCTGAAAGAGGAGAATCGTTGGAGATAACCATTATTTCAAAATTTGCATTAACCTTGTCTTTATATTCGGTTAAACATCTATCACACGATTTAAGAACGGGAAAAGATAGATTTCCAATGACTCTATAATCATCTGTAATAGGACTTATGGAAAGTTGAACTGGAACCGAATCGACCTGGATATCGTCTTCGACCCCAATTCCCTTGGTGTTAATATTTATGACCCCTAACGGTATCAACGCCTCTAATTCAGAAATTTTGAGTTTCATACCGGTGCTGAAATTAATTGTTTCCCCTCGTACCTACAAGCAATCACTATGATGGATAAATAGTGTAAAAAAGGGGACGAAATGCCCCCTTCTCATGGTTTTCAATAATCCTCAATTAGTCCGGTGAACTTTCTTCCTCTTCAGTATCAGAAGAACTATCTTCACTCTCTGATGATTCTTTGTCCTCAGAATCATCTTCTTTTTCATCATCTTCGCTTTTGACTTCAGCAGACCACTCCTCAGCTTCTTCTTCAGCTTCCAATTCTTCTTCATCTTTCCGCTCCAGGAGATTATCATCATCAGAGCGTTTTTTGAGAATCACCAAAGCAATGGTTTGGCCTGCCACTTCGATACACAATGCATAAGAAAGTATGGCCCAAAAGATAACAAAAAGAGAAATAGCGATAAATGCTCCACCTATATATTCCATCGTACCTTCTGGCCCATACAACCAGAAGGATGCTTCAGGAGCTTGCCAATTCATTAAACTTGCTGGCCCGGCCATGAATGTATCACCAACTACCCAGCCAATCATACGAGCTAACTTATCGCCCATGAGCCAATCCTTGCCAAAGACACTATTTACAAGATTATATCCTTCAGTCATAAAAAAGTAGAAGACGACTGTACCGATAGCCACCAAGCCGTAAATTAAGGGGAGATATAACAGTACTCTCCATATCTGAGACCAAGTGATTGAATAGATTTGGAAAACAGCTCCCATGGTGTCTTCCTCCATGGCTCCAACAATAGCATGAGTGAAGAATGTGGAAATCATGAGAACTACCATAGTATAAACAACGAATACAGATCCTGCGAACCAGAGGAGATACGGGATCCCAAAAAATAGTTCACCCAAATAAGGAATCTTGCCGATAAGAGCAAAGATGATTGCCATGATGACAAAAAAGGCGGCGATAATAATAATGGAAAGATGTGTAAAAACAGGTGCGTGCCAATGTTTCTTTACAAACTTCCAGGCATCCCGGGAGGAGTAAAATTCATCTCCTTTAAGTTGTTTGTAAGTAATTCTGGCAACAGCAGTTGCACCCAAAACTAAACAGATTAGCCCACCTAGAATACCCATAACAGACAGGATTGTTGCTCCCCAACCTGTTTCCTCAATACCCATTATTACTGTTTGAAGAGCAACGGGAGGTGGTATAATACCAAAATTTTCCCACGCATCTCCAAATGTCCCTCCTTGAGCCATCAATGCAAAATAAGAAAATATACAATAGATAACATAACCCACATAAGTGGCTTGCATCATCGTCCAGATTTTCTTACCGCTTAACGCCAGGCGGGGAGCCCGGAAAATGTCGCGGACATCAAAGTATAGATTCATTGGTCCCATGTTAACCTCCTTGATCTAGTTTACAGATCTTCCCGAACGCGATCAATCCACGTCTTAAAATTAGTAATTTTTTGAATGGTATTAGAAGCATTTCGTGCCTCGGTCATAGTAGAAAAAGTTCCTACTCGAACTCGGTACCAGACAGTTTCATTCTCTTCCTGGTAACCCTTCTGAATATATGCGTCAAAACCCAAGTCTACAAGCGTATCAGCGACAGCTACTGCTCTATCGAGAGTGGGTGAGGCCGACACTTGAATGGTTAAGTAACTGCTTGATGTGAAGTCACTCAGTGGACTATCCTCAGGTACAATTTCTTTTATAATAGATTCAAATGGAGTTTCTACCTCCTTATCAGCATTCATTACAGTAGATGTTATTTCGAATGAGCTAGTTTCCTCATCGATAATTTTCGCTGCTTCTAATATATTTTCCGATTTATCTTCATCAGATTCTGGAAGATATTCAGCATCTGTCTGTTCTTCTACAAATTCTGAGTCTGAAAAGAGGAGTTGTGGTTCATCGGTTTTTAATTCTTTGGTTTTTGCTGGCTTTAGAGCAGTTACATCGAAAGTGTATTTTTTGCTGCCAGCACGTTCACTACCATCGAATACAACAACCTCGAAAATGTAAGTTCCTGCTTTATCCGGTAGAAAGGTCAGCTCATTTCCGCCTGAAGTAATTAAAAGATCCGAATAAGTAAGATTACTTTCCTCGGGAAACTCGTGCACAATCCAGTCAAAAGAGGCGTTTTGTACATCGTGAGGCGGTTGAACCAGTATAGAATAATAGTGGTCAACCTTCGCTTCATGTGAAACGTCTTTACTGCATGAAGATAAGGCAAGAAAAGAGAGAAGAATTGGGAAGAACCAACGTTTCCTTCCTGTGATTATTGTTTGCAGGGGTCTCATCAATCGGTGAGAATTTCGTCGGCGGAGAAGAAAAATGCAACCTCTTTTGCAGCATTCTCATCTGAATCGGATCCGTGGACGGCGTTGTTCTGAACAGACTCAGCGTACAACTTTCGAATAGTACCAACATCTGCGTCGGCAGGATTGGTAGCACCAATGGTCTCTCGCCACGCTTCCACCGCATTAACCTTCTTCAGTGCAGCAACTACGCAAGGTCCGGAAGTCATGAATTCCACCAGATCATTGTAGAAAGGTTGCTCCTTATGAACAGCATAAAATCCCTCTGCTTCTTCTTCAGTCATGTAAATCTTCTTCATGGCAGCAATGTCAAATCCGGCTGAGAGAATGTGGTCAATTATTTTACCCGTAAATCGATTACCAACAGCGTCTGGTTTTATTATAGCGAGAGTCATGTTACTCAAAATGAACTCCTTTCATCGAGAACTATTTTCATGGTTTTCCCAATATCCGCCGGACTTTCAACTACCGTAATCCCTGCATCTGTGAGAGCTTTCATTTTTTCAGCTGCTGTCCCTTTGCCTCCTGCGACGATGGCTCCTGCATGCCCCATTCTCCTGCCGGGAGGAGCAGTTTGTCCGGCGATGAAAGCTACAATCGGCTTGTCAAAGTTATTATCTATCGTCCATTGAGCCGCTTCTTCTTCTGCTGAGCCGCCTATTTCTCCGATGAGAACTACACCTTCTGTGTTTTCATCCACGGCGAAGAGCGATAGGAGATCAATGAAGGTACTACCGATAATCGGATCACCTCCGATCCCTATGCAAGTGGATTGACCCAGTCCAACTTTTGTAAGTTGATCCACAGCTTCGTAAGTGAGCGTCCCGCTTCGCGAGATGACTCCGATGGACCCCGGTGTGTGAATGAAGCCCGGCATAATACCAACCTTAGCTTCTCCGGGAGTAATGACACCGGGACAGTTTGGACCTACCAGTTGTGTACCGGTTTTCCGAAGATGATTTTTCGCCTTCACCATGTCGGCTGCCGGAATTCCCTCTGTGATACAGATGACTAGATCGATCCCGGAATCAGCAGCTTCCGTTATTGCTGCGGAAGAGAATTTAGGAGGGACAAATATAATGGATGTGTTGCAGCCGGATGATTCTTTTGCCTCTTCCACAGTGTTAAAAACGGGAATACCGAGATGAACCTGTCCACCTTTTCCCGGAGTTACTCCTGCAACTACAGGTGTGCCATATTCCAGCATTTGTTCCGTGTGGAAAGTTCCTTCTTTGCCAGTTATACCCTGAACTAAAAGTCGAGTATTGCTGTTTACCAGGATGCTCATGCCGTATCTCCCGCGGCTTTGACAGCTTTTTCTGCTCCATCACTCAAACTTGAGGCGACGATAAAATCGAGAGGTGAATTCTCGAGAAGTACGGCAGCTTCCGTTGCATTGGTCCCTTCAAGTCTTACCACCACTGGTACTTTCACTTCCATGTCAGAAAGAGCGTCAATCACGCCTTGCGCCACACGGTCACAACGGACGATTCCGCCGAAGATATTGATGAGGATTGATTTCACCACCGGATCGCTTAAAATAATTCGGAAGCCGTGAGCTACAGTCTCAGAATTAGCCACACCACCTACATCGAGGAAATTTGCAGGATCGCCGCCAGAAAGCTTTATAATATCCATAGTGGACATAGCTAATCCAGCGCCATTCACCATGCAACCCACATTACCATCCAACTTAATATAATTGAGGCTGTACTTGGACGCTTCAATCTCGCTGGGAAGTTCTTCAGAAAGATCGCGCATTTCAGCAATTTCGGGATGGCGAAAAAGGGCATTATCATCAAAGTTCATTTTGGCGTCCAAAGCTATCACCTCTCCCGACTCGGTAACCACCAGCGGATTGATTTCTGCCAGAGAGCAGTCGCTTTCGATGAATGCTTTCCAAAGTGCCAGCAAAGTTTCAGCTCCGTTTTCAGCCTGATCGCCTGAGAGGTTCAGCGCTTCTGCAAGATTCATCGCTTGCTGAGTTGTAAGACCATCTTCTGGCTCAATCCACTCCTTAACAATCTTTTCCGGTGTTTCTGCTGCAACCTTTTCGATCTCCACGCCGCCTTCCGTGGAAACCATGAAAACGTACTTTTCGGCAGAACGGTCGAGGACAATTCCGGCGTAAAGTTCATTAGCAATATCGATTCCTTCCTCAATCAGGAGGCGCTTGACTTCTGTTCCATCAGGACCGGTTTGGTGAGTAACAAGATTCATACCGAGTATCAGCTCCGCATTCTGCCGGACTGCCTTAATGGAATGAGCAATTTTGACACCCCCGCCTTTGCCGCGGCCGCCAGCGTGGATCTGAGCTTTAACTACAACCATATCACAACCCAGCTTTTCAGCCGCGTCCACTGATTCGTCAACAGTAAAGGCCGGAAAGCCGGTTGGAGTTGGAACGTTATAGCTTCTGAGAATTTCTTTTGCTTGGTATTCGTGAATTTTCATCGTCCATTTGTAATGGTTGTTCCGGATTTGCCTTGAATAGCATTTGCTACTTCAGGTATGGAAGTAATGACAACTTTTTGACCATGATATTTTAGGAAATATAGTGCAGCTTCTATTTTTGGTGCCATGCTTCCGGCTTGAAATTGACCTTCTTTTAAATAACCTTTTAACGCTTTAGTACTAACGGCAGATATAGGTTTTTGAGAAGGACTATTATACTCCAAATATACACAATCAACATCGGTAATAATCCACATTTCTTCTGCTTTCAGGATGCGTCCTAGAAGTGCGGCAGCGTAATCTTTATCAATTACAGCATCCAATCCATCTAAGTTATCATCATCTTTAATAAACACCGGAATACCACCTCCGCCGGAAGCAATTACTATGGTACCTCTGTCAATTAGCGCCTTGGTGCTCTTACCATGCATGATGTATTGAGGTAGGGGACTTGGCACCACTCTACGCCATTCGCCTCGGTTTTGTTCAGCGATTTTCCAACCGAGTTTTTGCGAAAGCGGATTTATTTCATCTTTTGTGTAGCGAGGTCCGATAAACTTTGAAGGGTTATTAATAGCAGGATCATCTTTATCTACTACTACTTGAGTTATCATCGTAACCACTTCCCGGTCAATGCTCTCTTTTTTCAACTCATTTTGAAGCGACTGTTCAATCATGTAACCGATACTTCCTTGAGTCCCGGCGACGCAGACCCCAAGCGGAAGAGGAGGGACTATGTCATGTGTCAAATCCATCCTAAGAAGTTCGTCACCCACTTGAGGTCCATTTCCATGAGTTATGCAAAGATTATAACCTTCATGAACAAAGTTCATTATAGATGCCAAGCTTTCCCGAGTGTGAGCAAACTGTGCAGAAATAGTCCCAGCCTCTCCGGAGGGTGAAATGGCATTTCCGCCAAGAGCGATAACAGCAGTCTTGGGAGGAGCTAAACTCATCCGAGAAATGGTTTTAAAACATCAGCTAAATCAGGTGAGCCAATTTCCGCCAGATCGTAAGTAACTCGGACAGACGGTTTATCGATAGAGATGATTCGCCGAAGATCAATAGGCGTTCCAATTACGACTACGTCGCAATCTACCGCATTGATGGTTGCCTCCAGATCCTTCACCTGCTGACCTCCGTAACCCATTGCAGGGAGAACTTTTCCGATGGCTGGATATTTTTCGAATGTATCTGCAATAGTGCCTTCGATCCACGGACGTGGGTCAATGATCTCAACCGCGCCGAACTTCTCTGCGGCAACTGTACCGGCGCCAAACTTCATTTCTCCATGAGTAAGTGTAGGACCATCTTCAATGACTAGACATCGCTTACCGGAAATGATTTCTGAATCATCTACTGAAACTGGAGAATTTGCCTCGATAACTGTCGCTCCGGGATTTACAGCATCGATGTTTTTTTTCAGTTTTGCCACATCCTCTTGGCGTGCGCTGTCCATCTTATTGATGACAACAACATCTGCCATGCGCAGATTCGATTCACCAGGGAAGTATGACATCTCATGCCCCGCTCGGTGCGGGTCGGCGACCACAATGAACAAATCAGGTTTGTAAAAAGGGAGATCGTTATTACCGCCATCCCACAAGATAACATCCGCTTCTTCTTCAGCTTGATCCAGAATCGCTTTATAGTCCACTCCGGCGTAAACCACAGAACCTCGAACAATATGCGGCTCGTATTCTTCCATCTCTTCGATAGTACAGTCGTGAAGTTCCAAATCTTCCAGAGTGGCAAATCGCTGGACTTTCTGCTTGGCAAGATCGCCGTACGGCATAGGATGCCGGATAGCCACTACCTTTTTCCCTGCGGAAGCCAGCACTTCAGCCACGCGCCGCGTTGTTTGACTTTTCCCGCAGCCGGTTCTAACCGCACCAATTGCGACAACAGGTTTGTTAGACTTAATCATGGTCGGCTCACCACCTAGAAGCACGAAATTGGCGCCGAACTTGATCACTTCTGATGCTTTATGCATCACATATTCGTGGGGCACGTCGCTGTAAGAGAACACTACGTCGTCCACATTGAGTTCCTTAATCAGATTAGTAAGCTCGGCTTCGTCGTGAATCGGAATGCCGTCCGGATAAAGATCACCGGATAGTTCCGGTGGATACGTGCGGTCATCGATATTGGGAATTTGTGTGGCAGTGAAAGCTACAACATCGTAATCTGGATTATGGCGGTAAACTGTATTGAAGTTGTGGAAATCCCTGCCTGCAGCACCCATGATTAAAACTCGTTTTCTGCTCATTATTACTCCTTTTGAAAAAGTGAAAAAAAGACTTTATAGGACCATCTCGGTTCTGTATCCGGATCAGCCGAAGTTTGCTGGTCAGCTGAAACCGAAGGTCTGTTTGTAGGAGAGTAATTTGGCAAGAAACTTGATCATTTATCACTCATAAAGGGATAGCGATAGTCCTTGGGCGGATCGAGATTTTCCTTGATTGTCCGCTGTGATACCCACCGGGCCAGATTCCACATGGAGCCGGCTTTGTCATTGGTCCCGGAAGCTCTGCCGCCGCCGAATGGCTGCTGACCCACCACTGCACCGGTGGGTTTATCGTTGATATAGAAATTCCCTGCGGAATATCTGAGTGCTGCTCTCGCTTCGTCAACTATTTGTTGATCCTGTGCAAACACACATCCCGTGAGAGCGTAGATAGATGTGCTGTCTGCCAGTTCCAATATCTTATTCCACTGCGATGGATCGTAAACGTAGATGGTTAACACCGGTCCAAAGATTTCCTCTTCCATGGTTTTGAAATGAGGGTCAGTAGTGATAATTGTGGTTGGCTCGATGAAGAAGCCCACAGAGTCGTCGTAGCTGCCGCCGGTGAGGAATTGAGCATCCGGCGAGCTTTTGGCATAGTCGATATACTCAACGATGGAATCAAAGGCGGACTTGTCAATCACGGCGTTCATGAAGTTGGAGAAATCCGCCACATCGCCCATCTTGATGGTTTCCACATCGGCAATATATTTCTCCTTCACTTCATCCCAAATCGAGGATGGAATATACGCTCGAGATAAGGCAGAGCATTTCTGACCTTGATATTCGAAAGCACCTCGAACCATTGCTGTCACCAGCGCATCAATATCCGCCGATTCGTGAGCTACGCAGAAGTCCTTCCCGCCGGTTTCGCCAACTATTCGTGGATAGCTCCGATAGTTAGCAATGTTTTCACCTACGGTCTTCCACATTCGGTGGAATACGGCTGTTGAGCCGGTGAAGTGGATGCCGGCCAGATCAGGATGTGGGAGGAGATTGGGACCGACCTTGGAGCCGGGTCCCGGGATGAAATTGATAACTCCGTCAGGCAAGCCCGCTTCCTGGAACAGCTTCATCAGGTAGTAAGCAGGATAGACAGCGCTGGAAGCTGGCTTCCAAAGAGCCACGTTCCCCAGGAGTGCTGGTGAGGTAGGGAGATTTCCGGCGATACTCAGGAAGTTGAAAGGTGTCACGGCAAAGACGAACCCTTCCAGCGGTCGGTGTTCGGTAGAATTTCGAGTAGGTTCCGGCGAATACATGGGCTGATTAGCGTAGAGTTCCTGCGCGTAGTACGGATTGAATCGGTAAAAGTCAATGAGCTCGCACGCCGCGTCAATTTCAGCTTGATAAGCATTCTTGCTCATGTTAAGCATGGCGGCGGCGTTTATGAGATCGCGAAAAGGTCCGGTCAGCAATTCGTCCATTCTGGCGAATATCTTGGCGCGTGTTTCAAACGGTGTGACAGACCACTCTTTCCACGCCTCGAGAGCTGCCTCTACCGCCATCCGGACTTCCTGTTCGCCGGCTTTGTGGTAACGTCCGATGACGTGTTGATGACTGTGCGGCAGTACACACTCTACAAGATTGCCGGTGCGGATTTCCTTCCCGCCGATAATAAGCGGAATCTCGATCTCGGAGGAGCTGAGCTCCGCCAACTTTGCTTTCAAGCTAGCCCGCTCGTCGCTGCCGGGAGCAAAAGATTTAACCGGTTCGTTTACCGGTTTTGAGATGTTGAATTCAGGATGAGTCATGGTAATATTCCTTAATAAATTTGCCACCAAGAGACGAAGGCACAAAGAGAATCTCCATGCTTTTTAAATAAAGTTTTAGTTTTACAAATCTTCAAGACTTGGTTTCTTAGTGCCTTTAGTTGCGGTTAATAAATGATTTAGTGTTTAAAAGCGGTAGAAGTTAGGAGAGGTGGTCAGTAAGAAGCAAGAGGAAGGGGGCGTGGACTTAAGGCCACAAACTGGGATTTAGAAAGCTAATCTACAAGCTGAGCGAGGTATCCCTTAAGCTTCGGGGCTTTATCGAGCCCTTTTCTTAACTTCTGGAGATCATTAACGTCTATGATCAATGGTGAGCGCTTAAAACGGCCATTATGGTCGTAATGACAGAACCTGATTTCATACGTTTCCGATGCTTCACCTTCAAGAAACTTAAGAAGTTGAATTGTTGGTCTATGATACTTTGTCCAGACTTGGACTTCTTCTTCAACGGTACCACTTCCCCAGTGGAGAGAAAATCGCTTCTGCTTGCGTTTATCTTGTTTATTCATCTGCTATCTCCAATGAATTTAATCGTTTTGTAATATAGAATCGCGGGCCATCTTAATAATTTCAGGACTGTATTGAAAGTGGATGTTGTCAAAGTGACTCCATTTCCCGCCCCAGACGAATCCGTTTTTCTCAAATGCATCTATAACTGCTTGTGGGGGACTCCACCGTTTTTCCAGCGGTATCAAATGCCATACTTTAATAAACGCAGTGCTCCATTTCCAGTTGGCGTGTTTACGATCATAAGAATCAGGGACCAGATCGAGAGCCAAACCATAGGAGTGATGGCTGGTGTTTTCTGAACCTCGTACGGCTTTCTGTTTGAATGAATAGATAATTTTTAAGTTCTCCACAAAATCCTGTACTTCAGCATCACTCTCTGCAACTTTAAAAATTTCTGCTTCTACTTTTCTCAATGCAATCTCACAAAATTGATTCATGTATGCTTTATGATCCAGGAAAGGGACCCAATCGCACTGTTCCCTCAACAGGGCTTCTTTGGTTCCGAAAACATGATCGAGAAAATCAGAGGATCGAACCGGAAATTCCTGATAGTCAGGAAGCTTTGTAATTCTTCCAAGTGGATAGTCGTAGAAGATCGATTGGTACTTATTCTGATGTTGAAAACTATTTTCTACCAGCATCCTGCCTTCTTTGAAATAAATCCAATTGTCGTTAATAAGAAAAGCCACATCATTGTCTTTTTGCTCAACTTTCTGGATGAAACTCCCATATACATCAAGCATGACAGCAACTTCAGGTATCTCAATCCATTGGGATTTATTTTGATCTGTTAGAAGTGTTATCGGAAGTAAATAGAATGCAGTTAAAAGAGAGAGGAAGATTCTTTTTAATGAAAGTGATTCCAAGACTACTTTTTCATAATAATATAATTAGATTCATCCATTCCCAGTTTTCTGTAGGTCTCTTGAGCCACGATATTAGATTTATCAACGTATAATCTAATCCCGCATAGTTCTCTATTTTCTCTTACCATCTTCAGAACTGTTTCATGAAGTTGGCGGTAGATTCCCTTTCGACGGAATTCAGATTTGACATAGACGCTTTGTATCCACCAGAAGTCGCTATTTCGCCAGTCACTCCACTCGGTAGTGATCATCAGTTGGCCTGCTATTTCATCATTGACTTCTGCTAACAGATAGAACCCTTTACTTGGTTCATCAAAGAGGTGATTGACACCTTTTGAGAGTGTATCATCGTCAAGCGTTTTATTTTCGGTCTCGAGCGCCATGGCTTTGTTGAATTTGACGATAATTTCTGCATCTTGTCGAGTCGCTTTGCGTATACGAATAATCAAATCACTCCACTCCCAAGTCCAATTGATAGGATAATCAGCATAACAGCTACTAGTTTTTGAATTTGCTCCATGGTGACTTTTTCCACCAGCCGTTTGCCAATGAATGCTCCCAAAAATGCTGCTATACATCCAGTGACTATCAGCGGAATATTTTCGATTTTCATGCCAGCGGTATGACTACTGTAAATCACCAATCGAGCCACATCAACCAAGCAGGCGATGGTTACACCCGTTCCGATGAACTGTTCTTTCGTAAGTCCGGCATTTGCCAGGAAGGCACTTCGCAAGGCACCTTGATGACCGGAGATTCCACCCATTAACCCGCTGATAGCTCCTCCCAGTGGAAGATATTTTGATGCGAATTTAAGCTCACGGAATCGCGGAAGAAGATCCAACATTGCAAAACCGAGTATAAGTACAGAGACCACAAGTTTTACAGCTTCCACGGTCATTTCTTTTCCCAACCAACTATAAGAATAGAGAGGCTCCAGACCTGAGAGTTGAGTAAGAATCCACGCACCAACAAATGCGAGTGCCATTGCAGGAAGTCCAAACTTTAATAGAATACGATTCTGCCGATGTTTTCCAAAAAGCGCGACTTTGAAGATATTATTTGTCAGATGAACAACTGCTGTTGCTGTTATTGCAATCTCTATGGGGAAGTAAATAGCCATGGCAGGCATCAATAATGTGCCGAGTCCAAACCCTGAAAAGAGGGTGAGTCCTGATACAATCAGAGCTACTGCAGCTATGAAGAAATATTCCATCTATAGAAGTTCTAGAGTACGCTCAGGCGGCCGTCCCAGTATTGCAGAACTTCCTTTCACGGCGATAGGTCGCTCGATCAGTTTTGGATGCGCTGCCATTTGCCTAAAAAGTTCATTATCGTCATCTAATTTATCCTTCAGCCCCAACTCTTTAAATTCAGCTTCCCGTTTTCGAATGAATTGATTCGGTCTCAGTCCCATCATCTCAGCCAGTTTTCTTAATTCCTCTTCTGACGGCGGCTCATCGAGATATTTGATCAGCTTTGGTTCAACCCCATTATCTTTGAGAAGCTGCACGGCTTCTCTGCTCTTCTTTCATCTGGGGTTGTGATATACTATTATTTCGCTCATATCTGTTCTCCAAGTTAGTTTACTACTTGAAAATAACGATAAAGAGACATGAAATGCCACAGTCCTTTGGAACTTTACGATCTTTTTCTGAGTTATTCGGAAAGAATTGACAACTCGAACACAGGTGATTAACTTTGACGACAAATTCCACTCTTAATAACTTATGAAATTCATAAAAAACGGCGTTGGCAGTTGGGTTTCCGGTGATCTGGCGATTGATCTTGGAACAGCCAACACTCTTATCTGGATGACGGGAAAAGGCATTGTGGTCAATGAACCGTCAGTAGTGGCCCGTAATATTAATAACGGAGAAATTGTAGCTGTGGGTACTGAAGCCAAGGAGATGGTGGGGAAAACTCATCGTGAGTTGGAAACTCTTCAACCACTGAAAGACGGTGTTATTGCTGATTTTACTATGACCGATGGGATGCTTCAGGGTTTCGTCCGAAAGATCAACTTCAACCGAATTGCCCGACCTAGGATGGTGATTTGCGTGCCCAGCGGAGTGACAGAAGTTGAACGTCGTGCTGTAAAAGATTCAGGAGAGAGAGCAAACGCCCGAGAGATATTTCTGGTGGAAGAACCTGTTGCAGCGGCCATTGGGATTGGATTGGATATCAGCAAACCAGTAGGAAATATGATTGTTGATATAGGCGGAGGTACAACAGAGACTGCTGTTATTGCGCTGAATGGAGTCGTTACCAAAGAAACTATCACCGTTGCCGGCGAAAAGATGGATGAAGCAATAGTTCAGTGGTTCAGAGTTGAGCACAAGCTGGAGATTGGTGGCCCTACAGCAGAGAAAATTAAAATTTCTGTCGGAGCAGCTATGCGCATGAAGCAAACTTCAATCGCAGTTAAAGGTCGAGATCTTGTTTCAGGTATCCCCAAGACTGTTGAAATTTCTTCAGATGAAATCCGGCAAGCGCTGAAAGATTGTGTTACCCATATTGTAGATGCAGTAAAACGAGCATTGGAAAAAACACCACCTGAGTTAGCGGTAGATATTCTAGATAGAGGAATTATCTTAACCGGTGGTGGAGCAAGCCTGAAAGGACTGGATCAGAATATTCGTGAGCGTACAAATCTTGCTGCAAATGTTTCTGAATCACCCATGTTCGATGTTGTAAAAGGGACAGGCATGGTGCTTTCAGATATCAAGAAGTATGCGGACGTCCTTGTCTAGTGACTCTTGATGCGCCGTTTTCTGGGCTTTCTGGTTGAGCGAAAAGATTACGTCTCACTTATACTGGCAGTAATTATCTCTATTACATTGCTTTCTTCTGATGAATCCGAAGAAATCCGGATTATCCGCGGTAAGACAAATGATGTATTAAATGTACTTTATTCTCCCGTTCAATGGGTCCGGGACATTAATATACTGAAGAGAGAAAATGAAATTCTGAAAGCAACGGCTGTTCAACTCAAACTGCTAAATTCATCTCTTTTAAATTCTAAATACGAGAATGAACGACTTCGTGAAATGTTGGAATTCAAGCGCGAAAGACGGTTGGAACTCATTCCTGGACGAGTGATGAGTAAAGGGCTGTCACCTGTGCTGAATTCTATTACTATAGATATTGGAGTTAGAGAAGGCATTGAAGAAAACAGTGCTGTTATGGGCATTGACGGTATTGTTGGAAAAACTGTGAACGTTGGAGAGCGATCGTCAATTGTTCAAATCCTTCATGATTACAGCGCAAGAGTCAGTGTAAAACTGGAGACTTCAGGAGCAACTGGTATATTAAGATGGCGAGATGATGATACATTTGAGGTTTGGGAAATTCCAAAAGCGATTCCCATTCAGATGGGGGAGAGGATTCTCACTTCTGGTCATAGTGATATCTATCCTGAAAATCTTCCGGTTGGAACAGTTACGGGTGTAATTAATCGTCCTGAAATGCTCCACAAAATTATCAAAGCTGAGGCTTTTACTGATTTTTCATCCATCCAATATGTCTTTGTTGTCAGGAATCTCAGCAGTGAATAAACGCACAACACTGCTCTTAGGTGGTTTGGCATTTATACTGCAGTTTTATCTGACTGAGTTCATGACTATTCGTTCTTTACGTCCCGACTTTCTCCTTATTTTCATTGTCTATGTATCACTTCAGCATGGTAGTTTTGCAGGTGTAATTGCGGGATTCTCACTCGGTTTATTAGAAGATCTTAGCGGCGTCGGTTCCATGTTTGGATTAGCACCATTGTCTAAATCAATCACAGGTTTTCTTATTGGTAAACTTCAGGGTCAGCATTCCCGCATGAATCCGCTTTATTTCCATGCTACTTGGATTGGTTTAATCTTGTTTCATTTTGTCTTCTATATCTTCTTCCGATTTCAGACATTATACGAAACCTCCCCTGAACAGTTTTTTCTCACATGGTTATTTTCAGCAACATACACCTTGGCTCTTATGGGTTTGATGCAGATTGTGAAGCCAATTAGTGAGATACGTCTTATTGAATAGAGATCCATGCTTAAAAGTGAAATATATGTACCTGTAAATAGGCGTAATACAGCCTTCACAGTTGTAATTCTTCTCTTTTTAATACTTTTCGTAAAACTATATATACTTATGATTCATTCCTATGAGGAGTACAGGAGTAAAGCTGATTATAATCGGATCAGGCCAGTCATCACTTACGCTCCCCGAGGGAACATTTTCGACCGGAATGGAAATGTTCTCGCAGCCAATACCTCAATTTATACTATTTCTGTGGTAGAGGATGAGTTAACTAATCCAGTTAAGGAACTTTCTCAAGTGTCAGGGTATTTAGATATTCCTTTGAAAACTTTGAAACAAAATATGAAAAAATATGGCAGAGGGAGATTTCTCCCTTCAAGAATTGCCCGTGATGTTAAAGTAGAAAAATTAAGTCTCTTAGAGGAACACAAAAATGAACTTCCCGGAGTTATCTATTCCACTCTACCTGTACGTTACTATCCGATGCAGGATTCCGTAAGAGCGTCACATTTGCTAGGCTATCTGCGTGAAATTGGTCCCAGTGAGCTGTCCAGAAAAGGTGGGAGAGGTTATGCAGGTGGTGATTTCATTGGTGCTTCAGGTTTGGAGCATTTCTATGAATCTCATTTAATGGGAGATAAGGGTCATTATTATCAACAGGTTGACGCTTTAGGGCGAGAAGCTGGGGAGGTTTCTGATCGTGAACCTGTTCCAGCAATTCCTGGTAACGATCTCTATCTTACAATTGATTCGAAGCTTCAGGCTGATGTAGAGAAAACTTTGGATGGATTGAAGGCGTCATCTGTTGTTCTCAATGCATCAACAGGAGAAGTGCTGGCTATGGTAAGCAAACCTGATTTCAGATTAAGCGATTTTGCCGGTTTTATGGAGACGAAGGAATGGCAGAGCTTTCAGAATTCCAAAGAAGATCTTCTTCTAAATAGAGCCATAATTGGACGTTATCCTCCTGGATCCGCTATGAAGCTGATTACAGCCATTGCCGGGCTGGAGGAGAAGCTAACCAACCTTGATTGGACTGTTGAATGTACCGGCAACTACTATCATGGTGACCGTGTTTTCAGGTGCTGGAGAGAAGATGGGCATGGAATAGTAAATATATCCAGGGCTGTTAAGGAGTCGTGTAATATTTATTTTTACCAGTTAATTCAGCGGATGAACATTGATACCTGGTATCAATACGCAACTTTATTTGGGTTTGGGTCAAAGACGGGCATCGACTTACCTGAAGAAAAAAGTGGTATTGCACCAAGTCGTAAGTTTATGGATAGAAAATACGGAAAAAGAGGGTGGACAAGCGGCACTCTTCTTAACATTTCCATTGGACAGGGAGATTTGTTGGTTACACCTTTACAGATGTCTCGGTTTGCAGCGATTCTTGCGACCAAAGGGAAAAATGTAACACCTTGGGTTGCTTCTCGCCCTGATGCCCAAGCAAATAAGATTTCGCTCCGGGAATCAACTTGGGAATTGATCCACGAAATGATGTTTAATGTCGTGAATGAAACCGGTGGCACAGCTTACAACAGCCGAATCGAATCAACTTCAATAAAGTTTTATGGTAAAACAGGAACTGCACAAAATCCTCTCGGTGAAGATCATGCATGGTTTATCGGTTTTGCTAAAAAGGGTTCTCAAACGATTTCTATATCGTTGATTGTGGAAAATGGTGGTACAGGAGGTTCAATTGCTGCACCGCTTGCGAGCAAAATTATGCGAAGCTATTTCAATGATGAATCTCAAAATTTGGTTATCAGATGATTAATTTGATTGGAAAACTTAGAGAAGCCCCTCTTCGCTGGTTGTTTCTTGCAATTTTGCTTAACGGTTTTGGTCTCTTAGCTCTCTACAGCATTACTACTCATTCAGGAGAATTGCAGCTTTCATCCCGTTTTTTTAAACATCTTTTCTGGATGATTCCCAGTCTGTTCGCTTTCATTTTTTTCCTGGGGATTTCGAAGCGGTTCATCCACAAATATACTTATGCGGCATTGAGTGTAATGATGGTTTTGATAATTGTCCCTTTCGGAATGGGATCTATAGCAGGTACTCATAGATGGATATCACTGGGGGGAGTGAGTTTTCAACCTGTGGAGGTGCTTAAGTGGGTATTAATCATAAGCTTAGCTAGGTATTTGTCTGATCACAATCTGGAAATTCAGCGGTTACGTTCGGTAGTAATTCCAACTATAGCAATACTGATACCTGTTGCTCTTGTAATTAATCAGCCGGATTTAGGTTCAGCAGTAATCCTTTTAATGCTTTCCTTCCCGTTACTTTACTGGGTAGGTGCACGTCCTCTTCACCTGTTTTTGCTGCTTGCTCCGTTGGTGAGCATCTTAACTGCTTTTAGTCTGATAACCTTTACTATTTGGATAGCTGCAGTGGGTGTAGTTCTCTACTTTACGAAGACAGATTTACGGATCGGACTCGCCAATTTTTTTGGTAATGTTTTTTTAGGACTGTTAACACCAGTCCTTTGGGGTAAACTGCTACCTTATCAGCAGGAGAGAATTCTTGTAATGCTAGATCCAACTCGTGATCCTCATGGAGCAGCATATCAGGTAATACAGTCTCAGACAGCGATTGGCTCAGGAGGATTTTCTGGAAAAGGGATAGGAAACGGAACGCAGACGCATCTGAAGTTTCTTCCTGAACAGGAGACAGATTTCATTTTCTCAGTCATTGGAGAAGAACTAGGTTTTGTAGTTGTTTGTCTGATATTGGCACTGTTTTTATACCTTATTTTGGATATTATCAAAGTTGCATTTCAGTCAAGTGAGCGATTCTCAAGTTTGATTATCTTTGGAGTTGGCATTCTCTTCCTATTCCATGTCTTCGTTAACATCGGTATGACAATAAACCTGTTGCCGGTGAAAGGTCTTCCATTACCGTTCATAAGTTACGGAGGTTCATTTCTTGTCTCATGTTATGCTATGTTAGGTTTAGCCATGAATATGTCAATAGAAGGAGAGGAGTAGTCAGTCCAATCTGAAATAGTTTGAATTTTTTCGTCGAAAGAGCTAACTTTGTATGCTCTTTCCGATCCGAGGTTGGACACTTGAGACAGTTAAATATGAAACATCTTCAATTTTCTATCATACTATTCTTCGTTGGCATTTTTGCATCTCAGCTTTTTGGGCAGGATAATCTAACTAAGCGAGTGGATGCTCTAGAAGCTCAGATAAACCAAATAAATAGTATAATAATTCCTGATGTTGAGAACGCTTTAAGCACAGTTGTTCGGGCAAAGTCTCAATCCGACAGCGCAACAATTATGCTGATTAACAGAATCAACACCATTCAAAATAAAATGAAAATACTTGAGGATAAAGCAGCATACTCAGATAGTACTAATTTTGAGATATTAGAACAACTGATTATGATCGAGAATAAAATAGTCTCGTTAGCAAGAAGTTTCAATGAACTATACAGTTTGAAGACAACACCTGAAGCATATGAAACACCAAAACTCAGCTCTGACGAATTTAAAAAGCGTTATGTGGATGCTCTCAGCAATTATCAAAATGGACGATATGAAGAAGCTATTCAGGGTTTTTCCACCTTGACTTTTGGTGAATCAGGCCATCCTTTGGCAGACAACAGTCAGTATTGGCTGGGAGAATGTTACTATTCAATGAAAAATTATAAACGTGCGATATTGGAATTTGAGAAAGTGATGCAGTTTTCCAAGTCGGATAAACAAGATGATTCGAAACTTAAACTTGGACTTTGTTTCGTGAAGATAGGTAATAACCAACGCGCTCGAGCTGAATTCAGGGATTTGCTGGAATTGTTTCCAAACAGTGAGTATTCACAGCGTGCCCAACAGTACATACGCCAACTTTAGTTTTACACTACTTTATTTTGAGGAGATATATCAAATGCAGTTGAAAACTTACTTCCTTACTTCAGAAATATCACCATTCTCGGAGACGAGTTTTCTCTCTCATTTTTCTAAGAACATACCCATTCACTTACAGCAAAAAGATCAGGATATTAGGATAACGTCACCGAAATATGGTTTTATCAGTGAACGAAAGTACATCCTAAGAGAAGTTATCAGACTTCGAGAGATTGAATGTAAGATTGGCGGTGAGATGATAAAATCTTCAGCTAAGTCCGCATTCATCCCTAAAACTCGAGTTCAGGTTTACTTTATGGAACATCCTGACTGGTTTCAGCCTTTGACTCCTCTGCTCTATAAATCCAGAAATGGTCGAATCTTATCAGATAATTCTGATAGGTTTGGCTTTTTCAGTAAAATGGGTCTAGCCATGTTGACTGATCTTTTCTGGTGCCCAGATATAGTGATTTGTAATAGTTGGCAATCTGCTACAGTTCCCCTTCTGAACAACCAGATTTACTCAGGTGTAGAGTTTTATAAGGGAATTCAAACTGTCCTCCTGATACACAGCCTTGATGAAAATGCTGTCATTCCGTCTGATACGTATGATAAACTTGGAGTAAAACTTCCGGATAGTATAACTGACGGTGAAGTTAATTCTCTCGTGGTTGGTGCATTAGCAGCTGATCTAGTAATAGCTGTAGACAGTCCTGAGGCAGAAATATCAAAACAATTAGCGGAACATCCAGCATTCAAACCGCATTATAGTGCAATTAAAAGAAAGTTAAAAAAGCTCAAGGTTTTAGATGATTCAACCGCCTCATTCCAGTCTGCCGCAGGAGATCTTGACAGTCTGCTCAGGAAACTTGCTTCCTGAATATCTCCCTACTGACTTCCGACCACAGTGAGTAACCATCCTTTAAAATTCTACTTGAAGTCAATAGTAACCTTTTTCAGCATATCCTTTTTAGCAATTTTCCTTATGTCCTGTATAGAGGATTCTTTTCCAACTGACATAAGCGATTTACACCTTGACCTATTGGATACAGCTACAGTGAATATCGAATTTTCACCTTATCAAACCCCACCACAGATTGGTTCCAATCGCTATCTTTATGTAGGGAGTAATGAAGTCTTTATTATATCCCGTACAGTTTTAAAACTTGGCAGCCTTACTGCACTGCAAGACTCAACTTTTGAGATTATAGACAGTCGAATTGAATTAACTCTGGTGGACAGTGTTTTGGAAATTCAACCGTCGTTTGTACTTTCATATTTTGCCATGGATTCCACTATCGAATTCTCTGAATCAGTAATCAACTTCGATAATGATGATTGGCTGGATGAAATTGTATTTGATGGACAACTCACTTCCGACTCACTTTCTCAAGACACATCTGGTATTTACAGTGTAGAGTTTTCTGTAGATACATCTATAGTGATGGCTTGGGCAGATACTTCGGCAGACCCGCAACTCCTGATACTCGAATCACCAGATTTGAACAGTGAAGTTTTACGATTCTATTCCACCGAAAGTAGTTCACTTGAACCTGCTCTTATTGTTTCATATAGTGACTCTGTAACTGTGACAGTGACTATTGATTCAATTGAAGTGGATACACTTATTTTGGATACTCTCGAGTTGGTGCTGGAAATGAGCGCTGATGTTTCCATTGTGGAACCACCCTTGTTTTCCGGTGGTGGTTTCGATTCAACTCTTATCTATTTCAGCAATGGTGCCGGTATGAAAGCACTGATGAACGTGGACTTGGAATCACTAGATGTACCCGAAGAAGCAGTCATACTGAAAACAAATCTTATTCTCTACAGCGATTCTACCCAATCCAATTGGGAAGAGGATGGAACATTTAATATGAAGATCGCTGTACTGGAAGACAGTATCGTAAGTGAGGTTGACTATTTATGGCCGGCATTTATTTCTGAAGATAGTCTTGGAACAGGAATACTGAAAGTGAGCTCTCTTGATTCTACCAACAAGCTAATTCACAGAATTGATAGATTGGTTGAAACGATATTCCTCGGAGTTGACGATAATCTTGGTTTTAAGTTAGAGACATCTTCAGCTCCATCTATCTTCAACATTGTAGCCTTTTATACATCTGATGACCCGGATTCATCTTTACATCCAAGACTGGAGATTTATTATGGTGTACCTTAAGAAAATCGTAATGATGACGGGAATGATGCTGACTCTGATATCAGCACAATCGCCATATAATAGCGCTGGGATGGGTTTGTTATCAGATTTTTCTGCTGCGCCGGCCTTCGGTCTTGGGATGTCTGGTCTGATGGGTGGATACAATCACTCAGTTTCAGCTCAAAACCCATCAACGTGGCCTGAGTTAAAATTTAGCAAGTTGACTGTTCATTATGTGGGTGGAGAGATTCAGAACCACAATTTTAAGACTAGTTTTGGAAGTCTTGGGGATGCTTCCTTTATTTTACCTATTAAGGGAGAGTATGCATTAGGATTTGGACTTCAACCGTTTGCCAATAAAACTTTCCGTCTTTTAGACTCCACGGTTCAGGATACCATTTTTGCCGGCGATACTCTGGCGTTATCCACTGATTTATCCGGATCTGGGGGTATTGGTACACTTCGCACGGGAATAGCAAAAAAATTCAGTGATAGACTAGCGATTGGTGTTAATGCAGAGTTTCTTTTCGGTGTCTCTTCGGAATCAGCTATTATAATAGGTCTCTTTTCCGGAGATACCACAGTTGTCATTACGCGTAATCACGAGATTAAGGGGACCTTCCTCTCACTCTATTTAACGTCGTCGTTATTTGATACGCCAGCGAAATCTTCTCTGCATTTTTCGATTCGAGCACCTGTTGGAACTCGAAAACTTATTGAACGAGAGAATCATGCTTTTATCGATAATGATGGTGATCTAGAACATACTCCTTGGGACGATCCCCTTCCATATGATGTAAGCAGTGCTGAAAATAATATTACTTCTTTTTCGCTTCCTGTAGATTTGTCAGTTGGTGTTATGTATAATCTTAGCGGTTCGACTTATCTTGTAGCAGAATTTGTTAGCCGCAGATTTGATGAAGAGGATCAATTTCCCACCTCTTCAATAAGTTCAACTATTGATCCAGGTCATCGCCTGGCTTTGGGACTCCTTAAAGAGGGAAAAACAGAAAGTCGATCTTTACTAAAGCGCCTCCATTACCGGATCGGATTTTTCGATAGGCAACATTACATTTCCAACAATGGAAAATCTGTCACTGAACAAGGATTAGCTTTAGGAATTGGGATCCCATTCGGAGTAACCAGAAATCAAATAGATATAGGTTTTCAATATGTTGAAAGATCAGGTTTTCTTTCATTTGACTCTGAAATAGTAAATCAAATAACGATAGGTTTGACACTCGGTGACGTGTGGTTGGCAAGTAGAAAACGGAGATAATAAAGATAATGAGAAACAGCAATAAATTATTGATGAAAATTGTGGGTTATGGATTAATTATTTTAATAGCAGCTGCATGTGTACCGCCCGATACCGAGGAAGAGTTTCCCGATGATGAATGGTATGTAGAAAAAGATGAAGAAAGATGTGATCAACTTTTAAGTAGTGCGGCAGAATACTACAAGAATAAAGATTGGAAATCTACCATTAGAGTTTACCGTATGTTGACCAACGACGGTTGCGACCGCGGTAATGAGGAGCAAGTTTATCAGTTTTGGGCAATAGCCCATGAACGTCAAGCACAGTTTGACAGTTCAGAAGTAGTCTTGCTCCAGGGTTTGAAACGTTTGCCAGATGATTTAAACTTATATAACCGCCTTGCTTATGCTTACAAACGACTAAATAAACCTGAAGACGAAGCCTATGTATATCAGGATATCCTGGATATTGAGCCGGAAAACAGTGAAACACTAAAAGATCTGGCTAGAGTATACGGCGATATGGAGCGATATGAAGAACAAGTAGAAGTACTTAAGCAAATTCTGGAACTGGAGCCAACCAACAAAAGTGCTGAAGGGGATTTAGTTTTGGCTTTCGAAAATTTGGGACTTGATCCTCTGGATATTTACCGAACTCGATTTGCTCATAATCCTAATAACGTTTCTTATGGGATTGATTTAGCTGATCAACTAATGCGGTCGGATGAATTTGTAGAAGCCATTGATATTTTGGAGGATCTATCCCATCAGTGGAGCAAAAATGGAGCAGTCTCTAAGAAATTGATCTTTAAGAAGTTGGCTCAAGCCTATATTGAAAACGGCCAGCTTTCTGAAGCATCTGAAGCATATATTCGTCTATTTGAAGAGGACTCGGGAGATTTCCGCACAGCTATTGAGATTGTTTCTCTCAATATTGATATTCCCGATTTCGAGACTGCCCTTCTATGGATTGAGAAGGCGATAGAAATTGCGCCTGAAAATGGAGAACCTTTGGGTTATAAAGGTAACGTCTATTATCAAGCATCACTGGATTGTCGCGAAGAGGTTCCTAATACTGATGATAAAATTGTTGCTAGTTTGGCTCAAAAATACTTTAAAATGAGTTTAGATAAAGGATATCGAAAGTTTAGAAGAGACGTCAAATATTTAGATGAAAACGCTGATGATTTGCTCTTTGGTTTAGAGGATTGGTTTTTGTTAAATGATCAAAGCGTTTCTTTAAAACCTTCAGGCGATTGTTACAGTTGGGTGAAAGAAGCCCTCCCCAAAGATCCTTCTTGGAGACAATAGTTTTATGAGAGAAAACTTTGTACTACATTTTTTAATATTATATGACTGAAGCATCCATTAGAGAACAATCCCTTCGTAAGACAGACCCAGACGTTTATAATTCTATTAAACAAGAGACAGCCCGGCAGGGAGATACTCTTGAGCTGATAGCCTCAGAGAATTTTGTAAGTAATGCTGTGTTGGAGGCAGCGGGTGGTATCATGACCAACAAATATGCAGAGGGTTATCCCGGCCGACGGTACTATGGCGGATGTGACTGGGTGGACGTTGCAGAAGATCTTGCCCGTGACCGTGCCAAGGAACTCTTCAATTGCGAATATGCTAATGTTCAGCCTCACTCCGGTTCACAAGCCAACATGGCCGTTTATTTTACATTTCTCCAGCCGGGAGATACTCTAATGGGATTGGATCTTGCACATGGAGGACATCTCACTCACGGTTCCCCGGTAAATTTTTCAGGTAAACTATACAATATTGTATCCTATCAAGTTGATAAGGAGACAGGTCGCGTCGATTTTGATGAAGTGATGAAACTCGCCAGAAAATCCAAACCGAAGCTCATCGTCTGCGGCGGAAGTGCTTATCCTCGTTTCATCGAATTCGAGCAATTCCGCGAAGTGGCTGATGAAGTGGATGCCTATCTATGGAGTGATATTGCTCATCCGGCTGGTCTGGTTGCTGCGGGAATTCATCCTTCACCTATGGAACATTGTGATGTGGTTACATCCACGACACACAAAACTCTTCGAGGACCTCGCGGTGGTTTGATTTTGATGGGCAAAGATTGGGAGAATCCGTGGGGAGTGGTGGCACCAAAATCCGGTCGGATAAAAAGAGTCTCAGAATTGCTCGATTCCACTGTCATGCCCGGTATTCAGGGTGGACCACTCATGCACGTTATTGCCGCTAAAGCTGTCGCCTTCGGTGAAGCGCTTCAACCGGAGTTCAAAGAATACTGTGGGAAAATTGTGGATAATGCTCAAGCTATGGCCGGCGCTCTTTTGGAACTCGACTATAACTTAGTGAGCGGCGGGACGGATACTCATGTGATTCTGGTTGATCTGACAAAACGGGGAATTTCCGGAAAAGCTGCAGAAAACGCTCTCGAAAAAGCCGGCATGACTGTGAATAAAAACATGGTACCGTTCGATGAACGGAGTCCGCTTGTGACCAGCGGAATTCGCGTTGGAACTCCAGCGGTAACAACCCGCGGAATGGGAGTAGAAGAAATGCAAGCCATTGCCGGAATGATAAACCGTGTAATCTCATCTCATGATGATGAGAATCTCATATCACAAGTGAAAGGCGAAGTAGGCGAACTCTGCTCCGGATTCCCCCTCTATGCTGATTTGCTCGATTGATGATTTTCTGGTTATAGCGAGTTCCTTTGAAATTTAGTAATACTCTCCTCTTAGTATCACTTTCATCATCTCTTTTTTTCTTTAGCTGTACAGCTATTGTTTTTAATCATCACCCCAATCTAGCCAGAAATCTTTTCGAGAAAAAAGTGTCAAAGTCCGAGAAGCGTGTTCTTAAGCATCCTCATGACAGCGCTACTCACTTGGAGGCGTGTAAAAATCTGACTATGTACGGTCATGTTTTTGTCTTACGTAAATCTGAGATTATGGAGATTGAAGATTTTGCTCAAAGTCGGGAGTTTAGACTCGAAGCAAATCGCCTGTTCAGGAACGCTTACAAATATGGTTTGGAATCCCTTGAGCTTCAGCATCCCGGTTTTCAGGAGTCATTCCATAAAGATTCCGGGGTTGAGCTGGGGAAAGTAACTATCGAAGAAGTCGATCATCTTTATTGGACTGCGGCTGCGTTGGGTAGTCTGATATCAACTGCAAAAGGCGATCCTTACGCAATTGCCGACCTCCCCAAAGTGGGTCTCCTCATCGATCGGGCAATTGAGTTAGACGAATCTTATGACAAAGGGAGTTTACACGAATTCATGATATCGTTTGTTCTTAGTCGTCCTGATGCACCTTCGGATGCGATTGAAATTGCCAAGGATCATTTCGACAGAGCTGTTGTACTTTCCGGCGGGAATCGAGCTTCAGCATTTGTAACTTATGCAGAATCAATTAGTACCCTAGAGCAAAATCGATTGGAATTTCTTTCCATGCTCGATCGTGCTTTGAAGGTGGACGTTAATGCAGATCCCAATCTGAAACTATCCAATATCGTTGCTAAGGAACGGGCTGCCTGGTTGAAGGAGCGAGTAGATGACCTCTTTTTCTAAAATGTCTCTTTTTCGGAAAACAGTAATTATATCAATCTTGGTTTTGGCTCCCGTTTTGATGCAGGCTCGTGTGGTAATTAAGATGGCTACTCTGGCACCTGTAGGTTCGCCTTGGCACGAGCTTTTGCTGGAAATGAGCCAGCTCTGGAAGAAGGCAACACGAGGAGAAGTGATAATCAAGATATATGCAGGCGGAGTGGCTGGAGAAGAACGGGATGTGGTACGGAAAATGCGAATTGGTCAGTTGCAGGCTGCAGCAGTAACTGTTGAAGGACTAACAGAAATTAGTCAGGACATGAACGTGTTTTATATCCCTATGCTGGCAAAGACTTCGGAAGAACTCGCGTTTATTAGAAACAACTTAACTCCTGACTTGAAAAGTGATTTGAGCAGAAAAGGGTTTAAGCTTCTCGCTTGGGCTGATGTGGGCTGGGCATATTGGTTTACCAATAAAAAAGTAACGACTCCTGCTCAAATGCGAAAATTAAAACTATTTACCTGGGCAGGAGATTATCGTTTTGTAGATCTCTATAAGCAATTCGGTTTTCATCCCGTTCCTTTGTCTACGGCAGATATGTTAACTTCTTTGCAAACAAAAATGATAGACGGTTTTGCTACTACACCTATGTTTGCTCTCTCTTTTCAATGGTTTGCTCTTGCGCCAAATATGCTCAACATGAAATGGGGTCCTATTATCGGAGGTGTAGTAATCACCAAGGAGACTTGGAACAAAATTCCAGTAAAGTATCATCAAGAACTTGAGTCCATTTCTGCAGATATCGAGAAAAAAGCTGCTGAATTCGTGGTGATGACTGAGAAGGCGTTGGATGTAATGAAAGATAACAACCTCACTGTTCACGAACTGTCGGCTACAGATATGAAAAAGTGGGAAGATCAAATGTTGGATGCTTATCCGTATGTAAGAGGATCAATTGTACCGGAAGAGATATTTGATAAAGCAATTGAATTGAAAAGAGAGTATCGAAATAGGAATTGACAATATTTTCTAAGGTACATTAATCAATCTATAGTTTGTATAGAGACAATTAATCTTCAAGACTTGTGACTAGAATAATTACTATTTTAGCTGTTTTTTCACTCTTGGGTATGGCTTTGCTGCCCACCATTGAATCTTTCAGTCGAATTGGGATTGGCATTCCGTCCATCCCCGGTTCAGAAGGATTTGTTCTTTTAGCAACTCTTTGGGTTGCATTTTTGGGTGCTATTTTAGCTGCTCGTGATAAACGACTGTTGGCTCTGTCACAAGAAGCAGAGTATTCAGAAAACCAGCCGGTTAGCTTGCGGGTGCTATACAGCAATACCATGACTTTTATGCTTGTTTCAGTGATGACCTACGCTAGTGCAGGGTTCGTTATGGAGAATTTCGCTGCAGAAACAAAAGTAGTGCCTGCACCATTCTGGGTGGTAGCAGTTATAATACCCATTGGATTCGCTTTAATAACTACTTCAGTGTTTATGGTGAGTCCAAAAAATAATCTGATTCGAGGATCCATGATTCTCGCTGTTATTATTGTTGCGATAATGGGCTATTTCGAATTATTTACTCAGGCAAATTTCTTTTGGATGGGAATTATCTTGATTCTTTTATCATTTCCAATGGGTGTCCCCATCTTTGCTGTTTTAGGTGGTATAGCAATGCTCATTCTGCATTACAATGATGGAACTATACTGGCCATTGCGAATGAAGCTTTCACACTCACAGAAAAATACGAATATGCAACTATCCCGCTTTTTGCGTTAACAGGATATATCCTTGCAGAAGGGGGAGCACCCAAGCGATTGGTGGGGGTATTCCATAACTGGTTCGGTTGGATGCCGGGTGGAACCCCAATAGCGGCTGCGTTGATTTGTGCTTTTTTCACTGCCTTAACCGGAGGTTCCGGCGTCACTATTCTTGCTCTTGGAGGGCTCCTCCTGCCTATGCTGCGTGAAGAAGGCTATCCCTTGGGATTTTCCATCGGATTAATTACCGTCTCCGGCTCTTTGGGACTCCTTTTTCCTCCAAGTCTTCCTCTTATCCTGTATGGAGTAAGAGGTGGTACTGCAATGCAGTTAGGAATTGATAAAATCTTCCAGGCTGCATTTGTCCCGGGACTTATCCTGATAGGTTTGGTTAGTTTATGGGGCATACGCCAGAGCTACATATCTAAAGTAGAACGGAGTTCTTTTAATCTTAATCGGGCTGTCAAGTCTATTTGGAGTGCCAAATGGGAAGTTGTGATACCCTTCCTTATTCTTATCTCAATTCTTACAGGTTTTACCCGCCTGGTAGAGGTGGCTGCCATGAGTGCGGTTTATTCTCTCATTGTGGAAGTTTATATATACAAAGACTTAAAACTGGATGATCTCTATAAAGTTGTTGCAAAATGCGCCAAGTTCGTTGGTGGTATCCTTATAATTATTGCAATGGCGAAAGCACTTAATATGGCGTTTGTGGATATTGATTTTTACAAGACCATGATTAATTGGATAGAAAACAATATTCATAACAAGTTTGTATTATTATTGGCACTAAACATTTTTCTACTCATTGTAGGATGCCTTATGGATATTTTTTCTGCGATTATTATCATTGTACCGCTTATTAGTCAACTTTTCAGATCGTCAGCATTTTCCATGTTCGGAGAATTTTCTGAAGGTGGCATCGCAGTAATGCTTGGTCTCCAGGCTGTACATATTGCAGTAATCTTTATTGCCAATCTTGAGTTGGGTTATATTACACCTCCCGTCGGAATGAACCTATTTCTTGCGGCATATCGATTCGACAAACCACTCTCAAGAATTTACCGTGCTACATTGCCTTACTTCCTAATTCTGTTGTTTGGTGTAATGGTGATTACTTACGTGCCTTTCGTCTTTCCTGGATTGTTACCCGGGATAGAGTCTTCCTCGACAGATAGTGACGGAGATGGAATGCCTGATTGGTGGGAAAAGGCATATATGCTCAATGTCAACGAAGATGATTCAGGAAAAGACCCTGATAAAGATGGTGTCTCTAATCTGGAAGAGTATAAACAGGATAGCAATCCACAAAAATCACCTGAGTTGGATGAGAGTGGCTAATATCAACGGTATTTACTGAAATCGTCGTAAATTGAAATCCTTGAAATAAAGTGGACATGAGAATATATTCGGCCCATAATTTTGGTGAGGATAGATTGGGAACACGTTCGAAAACTGGTCGTTAGATTTGAGAACATCTTATTGCAGACATCTGGAAAATTAAATCAATGAGAAAAACACTTTACTGCGTCCTTATTGCATTTGTTCTATCACTGGGGGCATTATCTGCTATCAGTGAAGCATCTGCACTATTCCTGCTCATTTCCCCCGGAGCTCGAGCAGGAGGAATGGGAGAGGCTCAGGTAGCTGTGGCAAACGATGCCTATGCCAGTTACTGGAATCCCGCCGGCCTTGCTTTCCTTGAAGGTAGTGAGATTGCTCTTATGCATGTAAATTGGCTGCAGAATCTCGTTCCGGATATGTATTATGAATTTCTCGCTTATCATAAACATGTACCTTCACTAGGTACTCTTGGCGGTCACATAATATTTCTAAATTTAGGTGAACAGGAGCGACGAGGTGAAAATAACGAGGATCTGGGAACTTTCACCAGTTTCATGTACGCTTTGACTTTGTCATATGGAGCTAAAATATCACCTTATTCAGCCATTGGTCTAAATGCCAAAATATTGCACCAAAACCTCACAGGAAAAGGAGCCGGAGCCGAGAGAGGTGAAGGTGTTTCCACAGATTTTGCTTTTGATCTCGGTTATCTGCATAAGGGATTTTTAACACCAAAATTAGACATGGGCATTACCATTACGAATATTGGACCGAAAGTTTCTTTCATTGATGAGGCACAAGCTGACCCAATGCCTACCAACCTTACGTTAGGGTTCAATTACCGAATTATAGATACTGAATTTAACCGACTCAATCTTGTTGTCGATTTTGATAAGATGCTGGTGGCTTCTTATCCAGAGATGGACTGGGATGGTGATGGGCGAGTTGGTTTATACAATGATAATGGAAAATACGTGGGTGAAGCAGGAGAGTACAATAAATCCGGAGATCGCGAAGCAGCCCATACCGATCCTATTCATCTAGCATTTTTCACTTCGTGGCTCGATGACTGGTATTTAGGGGGTGACATCGATTGGGATGAAAACACTTATATCGGCGGATATTACGAAACCGGCTTGCGGAGTGGTGAGCTTTTCTATGATTATGGTGCCGACGGAATTCATGGAACAGATGATGATGGTGAGGGTGACGGTGAGTGGGATGAAGGTGAATCTTTTTCTGATGATAACGGAAACGGCGAGTGGGACTCCAATGAATGGGGCGACGAAGGTTACGGAAAGTATAATTCCGATGGTGAACTGGAAATTGGAACAGGAGCCAACCGTAGTTTCTCTACCGAAATAGATGAGATGGTGTTCAATTTCGGTTTTGAGTATTGGTACTCCAAGTATTTTGCTCTTCGCGGAGGATACTATTATGATAAACTCGGAAAGATAGGTAATCCGACATTTGGCATAGGTCTGAGGTTCGCTGGATACGGTTTTGATGCCGGTTTTACACTTGGCCCTCCTGGACACCCACTTACCAATACAGTCAGATTTTCTTTGAACATGGAGTTTTAGGATAGTCAAGCAAATGTCAGGTAACAAGTCCTGTGGTCGAACGATTACAGGACTTTTTCATAAATGAGACTTTCAAAGATTCTGCCAATCTTTTTGGTTATGGTTTTTGTAACCTTTGGACAATCTATTCCTTTGATTGGGGATATGTCAGTTTGTGTCATTCGTACATCTTTCGCTCAGGACAGTGATGTATCTACAACTGGTGACGGTCAGTTTCTCCTAGACACTTACTCTGGCGAATGCGGAACGTACCTACTCGATCCGCCGCCGCATAATCGATCATTTTTCGAGGCCCACCTCCAAGCGCTGGATAGTTACTTCAGCTCTGTTTCGACGGGACAATTTGGTATTGATACCTTAAACTCGTTGGTACTGCCTCTCGATGCTTCGGGCAGTTACAGTCTCGATACTACAATGGCGTACTACAATCCCTATGGCGATGAGGAACTTCAGGAGCTGCGCTTAGCGGAACTGTTCCGGGATGCCCTGGAAGCGGCGTACACGGCGGAAGGGGGTATTGACTTTGATAACTATGACGTGATCACGGTGGTGCATGCCGGCGTCGGTCAAGATTTCGCTCTACCGTTCTTAGATCCCACTCCGGAAGATATCGCTTCAGCTTACATAGATTCCGATTTATTGCTGGTACAGTTAGGTTCTGCAGAAATCACCTTTGATAACGGCAGTTCAGTGAACTCTGGAATTATTTTGCCGGAGACACAGAACCACCTCCTTTTTGATGAAGCCGATGAGATCTTCTTCGGAGCGTCAAATCCGTGCGAGTACCAGTTTGCCCTCACCGGGACGTGGGCATTGATGATGGGCTTTGCCATGGGTTTACCACCCCTGTGGGATACAGAGTCCGGAGAGAGCGGTGCGGGTGTTTTTGCTCTAATGGACCAAGGCTCCAACAACGGTCGCGGCGCTATTCCTGCACCTCCCGATGCATGGAGCCGTATTTACGCGGGCTGGGAAAGTGCTACAACTGTTCGACCCACTTCCGATGTGAATCTGATATCTCGTGTCTTAGCTGAAGATCAGATTGTCCGCGTGGACATAGGCGGGTCCGAATACTTCCTCATGGAGAACCGCAACAACTGGCTCCGGCCTCGTGTGGATATAGATTCTCTCCGGTGGCGGGATTATGGTGAGGAAAACCTCTATGCGAAAATTCTGATTGATTCTATCGGCGCCACAGTGGATGAAGAGACCGGCGTCATTACGGAAGTACCGAACTACGATTACGGACTGCCGAACTCCGGGCTCCTCATTTGGCATGTGGACGAGGAGAAGATCGCCACCGGGCTGAATGATTACACGGTAAACATTGACCGTGAGCATCGCGGGATTGACCTGGAGGAAGCCGACGGCGCTCAGGACATGGGCTACCCCTCGCTTAATCCGTTCTTCGATCCCGGCTCAGGCATCTGGTCTGATATGTGGTACTCCGGCAACTCTCAATATTATTATGCAAATCCCGGCTTTCTTGGACAGCCCATGTCGTTCGGGCCCGATACCTATCCTGACACCCGCAGCAACAGCGGCGCTGACAGCTACATCTCCATTAACGATATTTCCACCGCCGGTGACACTATGAGCTTTACCGTAGCCAATAGCTTGCTGGCGGATGGATTTCCAGATACGTCACTGCACATTCACTTTCTTCAGGATTTTACCGGAGACAGTATGCCGGAAATTATTGGGGGGAAAGATTCGTTGTGGTGGGAAGATGGAATCACACGAGAAAGAAATACTATTATCAATTCCCTGGAATCAGAATTCATGTTGGTTTCGTCTGAGAATAATCCTTACTCTTTTTATGATTACAATTTATTCTATGTAGGAAAAGAAAATGATTCATTAATAGTTGGAAATTATTTATTCAATACAGAGACTTTTAAGTTTGAAAATCAGTTTACTTCCAAAGTTGAAGGTGATATGCCAGATTTAATAAAGGGTTATGACCAAGAGGCAGTTATACTGTCTTGGTGGTTTTCTGAATGGATTATTTTTGCAGATTCTGTCATCAAGTATGATCTTATTCCAGACTCTATTTATGCTTTTCACAAAATAGTATCAAACATTGAAAAATTGGATTCAGGAGAATCAACTATACTTAAAATTGCCATTAATCCTTTAGGTGGTCTTATT
>JYMV01016874.1_pt1 | contig 34184 bp, 27 predicted proteins | sample 338911 | NCBI WGS metagenome assembly JYMV01 (sample SAMN03354496, study PRJNA234377) | hydrothermal vent metagenome | biome: Deep sea; feature: Hydrothermal plumes at the Eastern Lau Spreading Center, Western Pacific Ocean; material: Seawater | place: Tonga | collected 2009 | depth 2000 m m
CACAGGGACGCCCAAAATCTGTGATGTCTGGTCCCGGACGTTGAAGTGACCCTGGCTGCTGCACCAGATGGTCATCTTGCCGTCGGCGTTCCACAGAACGGTGGCGGCGTGGGGTTCGATGTAACCCTGGTGCACCGACGCGGTGCGGAATTCCCGCTCCACCACCAGATCGGCTTCTTGGAACCCTTTGTCCAGGTCACCCAGCTCGAAGAAGAAGTGGTTAGCCACGTTAGTCGCTTTGCCGTCGTCGTCCTTGGACCGTAGTCCGCCGGGACGTATATTGACGTTGGTGACGTTGGCCAGCCGCTCGTGCAGGACCGGGGCGTCGTCTTTCATAGCATCTAGCACGTCGACCACGGCGGGCAACACCTCGTAGTCCACGTCGATCAGCGCCAAGGCTTCTTCGGCTATGTGGCCGGAGGTGGCCGCCACTGCCGCCACGGCATGACCTTTGTAAAGCGCTTTTTCGGTGGCCATGCAATTGTTGCTGAGGAACCTGGTATTGGTCATGGCCCCCTCGCCTAGGTCCATGACTCTCCCCGCGTGCTCCGGCATGTCGGCGCCGGTCACCACCGCCCTGACGCCGGGGAGCGCCAGAGCCCGGCTGGGGTCGATTCTCTTGATGCGGGCATGTGCATGTGGGCTACGCAGTATCCGGCCGTGGAGCATCCCAGGCAGATGTATGTCGGCCCCGTATTGGGCTTGCCCGGTGACTTTTTCCGTTCCATCGTGGCGGATGGGCCTGGTGCCCAGCACATTAAATTGCTCAGTTGCTAATACTATATTTGAAGCCATCGGCTTTTCCCTCCGTCATCTGGTCCACTCCCGGACCGGTGACAAGAGTTTACCATGCTCCAGTCGAACTCTGTATAAGGTTGAAATCGATTGCGGCTGCTCAGTGGCAGTGTGGACGAAATCCCCCTTCGCCCCCTTTACAAAGGGGGTTGCCCCGATGGGAGTCCACACCTAACACGCAGCCATGAACCGGAGCGTTGCCAGCCGGATAGGCCAATCTTATAATGGCGGCGGCTAGAGTAACACAAGCGGTGGCCGATATTTCCCTAAGGAGCAGAACATGACAACAGAAGCCAAAATAGGATTGCTGGTACCCGGAAGCTTCGCCGGTACGCCGCCATCGATGCAAGATTTTACCCAGTTCTTCCGCCGGGCGGATGAGCTGGGATTCGACTCCCTGTGGGTGATAGACCGTATTTTTCACGACATCAACATCCTGGAGCCCATGACCTTGCTAACCTGCGCCGCAGCCGTCACCAACCGGATCCGGCTGGGGACTTCGGTACTGCTATTTCTGTTCAGGAACCCGGTGCAACTGGCCAAAACCGCCGCCACACTTGACCACCTGTCCGGAGGCCGCCTTACTTTGGGTATTTCTTTGGGAGGAAGGGATTTCGAGTTCGGCCCCATGGGCATTGACCGGGAGCGGCGGGTCAGCCGGTTCCGCGAAAGCCTGGCGTTGATGCGCAAACTCTGGACCGAAGATAACGTTACCCACCACGGCCGGTTTTACGACATGGACAACGTGACCGTGCTACCCAAACCGGTCCAGAAGCCCGGTATCCCGATATGGTTCGGGGGCTCCGCCGAGGGTGCGTTGAAACGTAGCGCCGAACTGGCTGACGGTTGGGTGGGCGGCGGCAGCGGCGGCAACGACGCCTACCGCCAGACATGGCAAAAGGTTAAAGACTACGCTCAAGCGGCAGGGAAGGACCCCGAATCGCTGGACTCGGGACGGCTGGCATACGTCTATGTTGACCAAGACCGGGACAAATGCCGCCAGGCCCTTGTCGAATTCACCCACGCTTACTACGGCCCGCAGTACGACGTTGACAACAATTGCGTTTTCGGTTCGGCGGAGGAATGCGCCGCCAAGATTCAGGGGTTTATCGACGCCGGGGCCAAAACCATGATCCTAGGTCCAACCTGGCCCGACGTAGACCAGATCGAACGAATCGCCCGAGAGGTGGTGCCGCTACTTAAATGAGTCGCGCCGTCCTTTTGTATTTAAATCCTCGGAATCGTTGGCGCGCTCTGGGAAACGCTCCACGGTCAAGTATCACTGGCTAAGGAATAATTAAAGCGATGAAAGTACTGTTTGTGTGTAAGGCTAACGTTGGTAGGAGCCAAGTGGCCCAGGTTCGTTTTGAACAACTCTCAAATCATGAGTCGTACTGCGCCGGTATTGGCGTAGCCGAGCAAGTGGCGCAACGGCCGAGCAGTAAGCTAAAGGATATTCCAAATCTACGCGCCGTGGAATATGTTAAGACGAAGCTTGGGGTAGACCTCTCGGAACGTGACCGACGCCAGTTGACACCAGGGATGATCGACGATATGGACCTGGCGATAATAATCCACGACAAAGCTGAGTGGCCTGATTACCTCAAAGAAGATGGCAAGGTAGTGTTCTGGGACATCCCCGACACCCCCGGCATGGATGACGAAGCTGCCGGCAAGCTTTGGGATCAGGTTCAGCTACGGGTCAAAGAACTGGTTCAGGAGATTGGCTAAACCCTTGTAAAGTTTTTCAGCACCCTGGCCGGGCCAGGATGCCGGGGGCGACCTTTCGGCTCAGCCATTGCCCATCTGCCGTGTCACCCGATAGCTTGCCGTCCTCTACGATTACCTTTCCCCTCAAAATCGTCATCACCGGATAGCCCTGGCACTCGAACCCCTCCCATATAGAGTAGTCCGAGTCGGCGTGCAGGTCTTCCAGTGTGAGTTTCTTGGACAGATTTGGGTCGTAGACGACGATGTCGGCGTCGCTGCCCACCGCGATGGCGCCCTTTTGTGGGTACATGCCCAGTATCTTGGCCGCGTTGCTGGACGTGATGGCGGCGAATCGCTCCAGGGAGATCCGGCCGGTGGCCACCAGCTTCGTGTAGGTTACCGGCAACCGGGTTTCGATGCCGTTGTGCCCGCCGCACACCGTCTCGATGGTATTGCCGGACATCTTTACGTCTTTATAAGTTGTGTACTCGTCGGTGGCTGTTGTGCACAGCGAACCATCCGACAGGCCTTCCTGCAAAGCGTCCCGGTCGTCGGGGTATTTGATGGCCGGGTAGGTGTGGATAGCCGTGCCGATGGGTTTCTGGTAGTCCTCGCAGGTGAACTCCAGGTAGTTATGCAGGGCCTCGCCGTACACCGGTTGCTGCTGAAGCCTGGCCTCGGCGATGGCCGCCACCCCTTCTTTGGCCGTGGTATGAACGAAGTAGATCCCCGTTTCGGTATGCTTGGCCAGACGAAGTATCTGGCGAAAGGCTATGTCTTCCGAGATATTGTTGTGGACCAGATGGAGGTTATAACCCTGGTCCCGGCCTTCCCGTTTTAGCTTCTCCTCCATGTAGGTCACGATGTCGTCGTCTTCGGCATGGACGGCCATGATGCCACCATGATGCGACACCTGCTGGAATATCTCCCACAGGTGACCGTAGGGTGTGCGGGCGGCATTGAAGGTGGTGAAAATCTTGAAGCTGGCGACGCCGTTCTGAATGGCCTCGCCTATCTGCCCGATGGTAGCCGGGGAAGTGGCCCCGGCCAGAATGAAATGGAAAGCGAAATCGGTGTAGGAATGACCGGCGAAAGCCTCGCGCCGTTCCTCAACCTGCTTCATGATAGGGTCGGACGCTGGCGATTCTCCGGGTGTTATTGCCAGATTTCCGGCGAAGTCAATCAACGTGGTAACACCGCCAAAGGCAGCGGCCCGGCTGGCGGCTTCGGGCGGTTGGGTGATTACCTCGGACCGCCCGGCCCATATTTTGGGGACGGGGATGCCGATGTGGGTATGAGGCTCGATTCCGCCGGGAAACACTATCATCCCGGTGGCGTCGATTATCCTACCTGCCTCGCCATCCAGCGTTCCCGGCGCGGCGACAACGGCGATGCGCCCATCCTGAATTCCAACGTCCAGGTCTGCGGCCCCTTCCGGCGCAACCACCTCGCCACCACGGATAATCATGTCCAGCATAGTATTCCTCGCTTTTAGTCGATCGCCTTTAGTCTATCGTTACCGGTGCGGCGAGAGTGGCCGGTATCCAATCGCTAAGCAGTTGCTCCAGATCGTCCCGGCATTCCTCCAACCGGTGTTCCGCGCCGTCATAAAGGACCAGTTGTTTCGGCTCCAACGCCCGGCCGTAGATCTGCTGGGAGCAGGAAAAGGGAAGACGGGTATCGCTCTTTCCGTGTACCAGTAGGAGAGGCCGCGGCGATAATTGACCCACCGCCTCGGAGCCGTAGGTCTGCGACGAAAGGCATACCACCCCTTTGACGTGGGAGTTCACCGCTCCGCCGGCGATGACCACTGCCCCTCCGAAGGAGTGCCCCACCACCACGACCGGCTCGTAATCCTGCCCTTTGAAGAAAGCGACTCCGGCCATCAGGTCCAAGACGCATTCGGGCAGATTGTTAGGGTCCCGGTAGTCCAGCCGCAGCGACGTTATTCCCTGCCCGGTGAACTGCTCAGCCAGCCGCATGTAAGTGCCCGGCCCCGGCCCGCCAAATCCGCCCCGCGCGCCGCACACCCAGACCACTCCCAATTGAGAGTCGGGCGCCCGGTGCACGATGATAGGAATATCTCCCCGGCTGGTTTGGATCACTAGGGGTTCCCCGGTCTGCCCTTCAGGCAACTTTCCTTCGGTGATTCCCTGAATGCTCATGGCGATACTGTTGTCCGGGCTTTGAGGTGATGGGTCGGGCCGATTGGTCATGCGGCACCTGTGTTTAGAGAGATTGCTGGTTCTGATTTTAACGGTTGCGGGTGGTGGGATGTGTGGGAAATCCCCCCAACCCCCCTTTCACGAAAGGGGGGCTTTCATTATGGGGGCATGTACTGATCGAAGGGAGTTTATTTTAGGAAAGCACCGACGGCGGTGTTGAAATCTGAAGGGTTGTCTTCGAAGACCATGTGTCCGGAGCGTGGGATCTCCACGATCTGGGCGTTGGGCATGACTTCCACCATGCGCTGGGCCGTTTCAGGGGTGAGGATATCGGTATCCGAGCCTCGAACAATCAGGGTGGGGCAGGTGATATTGGGAATCTCGGGCCACAGGTCCTGGTTTGGGGGCACCGTTCCTTGACGGCGTGCTTCGCGTATGGCCAGATCGTACTTCCAGCCGATCTTTCCGTTCGAGAGCAGCTTGGTGGCGTAGGTTAGGCGGCGGCGGATAACGGAATCAGACGCGAACCGGTTCTGTTTGGTCATGTACTCCACCACCGCTTCAAAGGAGTCGAACTCCTCTGGAACCTCGACGAGCTCACGGCTGATGCGCTGGCCGCCCTCCCGGTTAATGTCGGGACCCATATCCACCAAGATGAGCTTTCCCAGCTTTTCCGGATGCCGGGAGGCGAAAGTCATACCGTTGCGGGCCCCCATCGAATGGCCGCATAGGATGAAGGAGTCCAAGCCTAAGGCATCGCAGAAGCCTTCCAAGTCAGCTACATAGGCATCGGTATCGTAATCGCCGTCTGGAGCCCAATCGGTGTCGCCCCTCCCCCGCTGGTCCAGGGAGAGCACGTGGAAGTCATGGCAGAGGGACGCCGAAACATCATCCCAGGAATGGGCATGCCCCCTCAGCCCGTGAATCAACACCAGCGTGGGTTTTCCTGTGTTGCCCCAGTCCAGATAATGCAGGTTCAGCCCATTGGCGTTTACCGTCTTGTCCTGGGGTTGTACCTGTGTCGTCATCGCGCACCCTCCAGATAAGCATAAGTTGGAGTCCATATTTGATGCCACAGTTTAGCACAGGGTTGGGTGGAGGGTGACGAATGTGAGATTGGCCGTTGGCGTTGGGATTTTTGGCTCGTGAAGCAACCGAATGTAAGATTAAGGCAAATAATCCGCCTGATGTTGGCCGCTTCCGACCGCTTTATCAGTCCTGACCCAGCAGCCAATCAAATACATGCATCGTCGCCAGGCAGTCGTCTTCGTTGTAATCGAGGATCTTCTGGCGGTTGCTGTCGGCGGCCTTGCCGAATCTCACATATTGAAGATACAGCACCATCGACGTGAGAGCGTTTACGTCTTCTTGCCGCCAGGCAAATCCAAGGCATTTGGCAATGTCCTTCAGCCCTCTTCCGTAACACGGAAATGCGAAGGAGTTGGTGGTGATGGGGCTGAGGTCGACCATACGGTCCAAGACCCATAAGACTTGGGATTCCGGCAGTCCATAGTAATCTGACATCTTGGTGAGGTGGGTGCGCTCATAATGATGCCAATGGTAGAACACGGGGTCATCCAGACCTACTGCCCAGTCGAAGAAATCGCGTACCACCCGCTCCTCTTCATCGAAGGTTGCCGCAAAGAAGGGATTGAACGCCGCCTGGCGGGCGGGAAGCCGGACCAGGCACCCAATCAGGTAATTAACCACCTCCAGACCCTCGCCACCGATTCCAGGGTCTGCGCCCTCCAGGTCAAAGAACACTTCAGTCCTGCCCCGGCGGATCTCCAGCGTCAGATCGCGTCTGATTGGAGTTTTTCGCTGGAGCGACTGGGCGGTGCTGATGATGATCTTGGCTGTCGGCTCACCGACTCCTTTGACCTTAATCAAAGCCGGTTCGTCGGCGGCGGCCACGTCACCTACCGTTCTGAAACCGAAGGCGAACAGGTTCTCGCGGCGGGCACCACCGACCCCAGGAAGGAGAGAAACATCGTCGTTCTGGATGGCCATTGCGTTGACGTAGGAGTGCCAGGGCGAATCGCCCGCCCCGAAGCAAGGATCCACGCCATCGCCGTCTAGAACCATTCGCACGTTCTGGAGAACGGCGTCCAGCTTGGACGCCACGTCGACCGCCGGAATAACCTTCTCGTTGCTGTCACCGTTGATGATGTAATACTCGTCAGGTTCATATCCTTGGACGATGCCCAGCATCCGATTGTAGACGGCCCCTTGGAGAATATGGGCTTCGCTTATGTTCCTGGCGGATTTAATCTCCACGACAACGTAGCTGAAGTCCCCCAAGTCACTCCCGATGTCATCCACGCGGACGAGAACGTCGGGCCGGCCTTCGAGACCTATGTTGCGGCATATGAGAGGCATGTTCAAGATGAACTTTGTGCCAGCCGCCATCAACTCCAGGGTCCGCCGAAAGCCGTCCTCCTCCCCGTGGAATTCCTCTTCCACTCCGTCGGGGTAGGACTCTGAGATGACGCCGGACTGGTGTTCCAAGCCGCGTTCAATGAGAAGGGTTACGAAGGGATCCGGGGGGTCTTTCATATCCTCAGGGGCGTGGATGTCGCACCAGAACGTTATGGGCGACTTCACGTACCTCTCGACCCATGTCGCTCTGATAGAGGGTAAACCAGCGTCTTTGGTCAACGACCGGAAGAGTCCGTCAACGTCCATTTCCAAACCCCGTCAATGAGATGGATGGACAACCGGCCCGGAGGATGGCTTACCAAGCCACAAAACCGAGTCGATAAGCGCTTACCGCACCACCAGGTTAACCAGACGTCCGGGCACGTAGATGGTCTTGCTTACTGACTTACCGTCGGTATAGGACTTGACCCGGGGGCTGGCCAGGGCCAGTTCCTGGGCGGCGGCCTCTTCGATGCCGGCGGGTACTTCCAGCTTGTCCCGCACTTTGCCGTTGACCTGCACCACTAAGGTAATGGTTTCCTCGGCGGCCAGGTCATCGTCCCAGCTGGGAAACGCCTGCTGGTGGATGCTGTAGGCATGGCCGGTGCGCTCCCACAGTTCCTCGGTGACGTGGGGAGCGATGGGCGCCAGCATGAGCAGGAAATTCTTGATGCACTCCCGCCAGGTGGCCGAATCGATGCTGGCTTCCGCCCAGACCCGGTTCAGGTGATTAGCAAGCTCCATCAGTCCAGAGATCGCGGTGTTGAACTTGAATCTGTCCAAGTCGTTGTGGCACCGGCGAATGGTTTGATGGAGCAACCGCGTAGTATCCCGGGCGGCTTGCGACACAACTTTGCCACCATCCAGGTCAGCCGGCTCCCGGACAACGATGTCCCAGACCCGGTTCAGCCACCGGGCGACGCCGTTGATGCCCACTTCGCTCCAGGGACCGCCTTGGTCCCACGGACCGATGAACATCATGAAACAGCGGACCGCGTCGGCTCCCAGACCTTCTACAACCTCATCGGGGTTCACCACGTTACCCCGGCTCTTGCTCATCTTTTCGTGGTCCTCACCCAGGATCACACCCTGGTTGAATAGACGTAGAAATGGCTCCTCAAAGTCGACCACTCCCATGTCGTGCAGACCTTTGATGAAGAACCTGGAGTACAGAAGGTGCATCACCGCGTGCTCGGCGCCCCCGGTGTACTGGTCCACGGGCAACCAGCCTTTGACTGCGGGGTCGAAGGGTCCCTCACTGTAGCCGGGGCTGATATACCGCAGCATGTACCAGGAGGAGTCGAAGAAGGTGTCCATGGTATCCGTTTCGCGCCGGGCGGGACCGCCACATCGATAACAGGTGGTGTGCAAAAAGCCGGCGTTGGAAGCTAAAGGCGACCCTTCGCCGGTGGGTATATATTCGGCGTCGGTGGGCAGCAAGACCGGCAATTCGTCTTCAGGAACGGGAACGATGCCGCACTTGTCGCAATACACCACCGGTATGGGAGTTCCCCAGTATCGCTGCCGGGAGACCAGCCAGTCCCGCATCCGGTAGGAAACGGTGCGGCTGCCCCACCCTTTCCGTTCAATATCCGCGGCGATGGCCTCTATCCCTTCCTCATCGGTCATACCATCGTAGGCACCCGAGTTGGTCATGAAACCACCGTCCAGGTAGGCTTCGGTCAATTCGCTGCCATCCCAGGATATGGGGGCAACGACGATGCGGACGGGTAACCGGTATTTTTGGGCGAAAACGAAGTCTCGAGAGTCGTGGGCCGGCACGCCCATGACCGCCCCGGTCCCGTAGGTCATCAATACGTAGTCGCCGATAAATACCGGCACCTTTTCACCGTTGAGCCGGTTGACCGCGTACGATCCAGTAAACACTCCGGTCTTTTCGCTCTCAGTGGAAAGCCGGTCGATCTCGGAGGTTCGCCGGGCTTGGTCAACGTAAGCTTCAACGGCTTCGCGATGTTCCTCGGTGGTTAAGTCCGCCACCAGGGAATGCTCGGGCGCCAACACGATGAATGTAACGCCGAAGATGGTGTCGATACGGGTCGTGAAAGTGGAGATGTCCTTTTGTTCCAAGCCTTTGTCTGAAATATCGAAGGAGATTTCCACTCCCTCGCTACGCCCAATCCAGTTCGTTTGCATGGTCAATATCTTGTTGGGCCAGTCCACCAGACCGCTGAAATCCAACAACCGGTCGGCGTACTGGGTGATGCGGAAGAACCACTGCTCCAAGTCCCTTCGCGTGATGGCGGTCCCACACCGCTCGCAGCTCCCATTGATCACTTGCTCGTTGGCCAGCACGGTCTGACAGGAGGGGCACCACACAACCGGGGCTTTCGCACGATAGGCCAAGCCCTGTTGGAAGAACTTGAGGAAGAGCCACTGGTTCCAGCGATAATACTCGGGCAGGCAGCAAACAATCTCCCGGTCCCAATCGTACATCGCCCCGATGGAACGGAGTTGCTTCCGCATGTTTTCGATGTTGCTCATAGTCCAGGAATGGGGATGAACGCCCCGGCTTATCGCGGCGTTTTCCGCCGGCAATCCGAAGGCGTCGAAACCGATGGGATGAAGGACGTTGTAGCCCTGCATCCGCCGGAAACGGGCGTGACAATCGGCTGGAGCCATGGCGTACCAGTGGCCGATATGCAGATCCCCGGACGGATAGGGGTACATTGTCATTTCGTACCACTTGGGCCGGGGATCGTCGTTGTCTACCCGATGCAAACCATCTTTATCCCACCGGTCTTGCCATTTCCGGTCGATCTCCTTCGGGTCGTAGCGCAACTCCACGTGTCGCCGGGCTTCCACCATTAATAGTCACCTCGGATGTGCTTGGACTTGCCAAACATCTTAGCATAGATACGTTTTAGAATAGATGCCGCCGCAGTGAACGGGCTTGTCCCTCTGGGGCGCCGGTTCATTTCTCAGAGATTGACCCTCCCTGGTCATTGACTTGCCGGCCACAAGCTACTAGAATCCCCCTGATTCGCTAGAGGTCATCCTGACCGGCCGCCTCGCTGCGGCGCACGCTTCGTCGATCCGACCACAAAAACGCACCGAAATGTCCCCCCACCTTCTCACCGTTCTTCCTTTGTATATTCGCCCAGTTTTTGCGCGTTTTTGCGTAACCGGGATGGCTCTGGATGAAGTTACGTTCTTGACGCCCCGAGACCTGGCCAACCCACAGATTTTAGTCGTCCGGGAATAGCCTGTTGCTAAACCGTAGGTCCAGGCCCAGAGAGACAGTGATCCGTCAGACACGGCCCAGAGACGTGCGACGGTCGGTGGCTCAGTTCGCACCCAATCGAAGGCCTCCCCGGGCTTTGAGCACTCCTTATATCCTCCTCTTGGGCTTCGTTCTCCTAATAGTAGTTGGCGGCCTACTTTTGGCGCTGCCCATCGCCAATCATCAAAACGAATTCACTTCCTTGGATATCTCCTTCTTCACGGCCATATCCGCCGTAACCGTCACCGGCCACACGGTGGTGCCGACCAGCACATATTGGAGCGGATTTGGACAAGGCGTTATATTCCTGTTGATGTTGGTTGGGGGGCTGGGATTCATGGTGGTCAGCACCTTCCTTTTATTAGTGATCGGACAGCGGTCTACTCTCCAGGAACGGTTGATGTCCAGCGGGTTTATGCGTGACACCGTGGGAGTGGAAGGAATGCAAGGGCTGAGACGCATCGGCCGCAACGTCGTCCTGCTGGTGTTCGTTCTGTACGTCTTGGGGACTATGGGTATTTTCTGGCAGGTGCGGGGCCTGGACGGGATGGGATTTGGGGAGTCGTTGTGGAAATCCACTTTCTTGTCGGTATCGGCATTCAATAACGCCGGGTTCAATATCTTTCCGGAGTTACCCACGGGTAGCAGCTTAGCCAGGTTCGCCACTAACCCCATACTGTTACTCATGACCACTGTCTTGATAGTCTTGGGAGGCTTGGGATGGACAGTGTTGTTGGACATCTATCGTAACCGGCGATTCCCCCGGTTGGGACTGGACGCCAAACTCGTGGTCGTCACTAGCCTGGCCCTATGGGGATTCGGAGCCGTTGTTCTGCTTATCGCCGAATTCTCCAACCCAGAGACTCTGGGTAGCCTGGGTTGGGCGGACCGGGTGACGGGAGCGGTATTCGGCTCAGCCAGCGGCAGAACGGCAGGATTTACCACGATAGACTTCGCCGATGTTAGAGACATTACCAAGCTGACCTATACAGGCTTGATGTTCATCGGTGGTGGTGCGGGCTCAGTGGCCGGCGGGATCAAGGTCGTTACTTTCGCTGTAATCGTCGCCGCGGTGGTTTCTTCCTTGCGGGGCCGCTCGCATGCCGAAGCATTTGGGCGCGAGATCCATCAATCCCAGCTTCATAGAGCGCTGGCCGTGGCCGTTTTGGGTATTGGGATCTCCGTGCTGCTGGTGGCGGTCCTGACACTGACAGAAAAGGACGTATTGATCGAAAAGGGCATCTCATTCGTGGACCTGTTGTTCGACACGGTGTCCGCCTTGGGCACCACCGGCGCTTCAACGGGGATCGTGCCTGACCTCACCGTCGGCGGGAAGGCTATATTTATGTTGGCGATGTTTGTCGGTAGATTGGGCCCGGTGACGCTGGCATTGACATTGGTCCCCAGGGAGGAGGCCACGGTATACCGCTTTGTCCGGGAAAGGGTTAAAATAGGCTAGTGCCAGGATAATGGAGGGAAGTGGTGAAGAAACAAGTCTGCGTCATCGGTTTGGGCCGTTTTGGCGCCACAGTGGCCCGTGAACTGTACCAATCGGGTCACGATGTCTTGGCGATCGATATCGACGAAGCTAAAATTCAGGATGCGTTGGGCCACGTGACCTATGCGGTCAGGGCGGACGCCACCAACGAATCGGTGCTAAAAGAGTTGGACGTGGCCGACTTCGACGTGGCGGTGGTAGCCTTGGGCAACGACAACACCCAGGGCAGCATTCTGGTTACTTCCCTTCTTAAAAGCATCGGGCTGCCCTTTATTATCGCCCGGGCGGCGGACGAGTTGCACGGCGATATTCTTGAAAGAATAGGCGCCGACAAAGTAGTTTTCCCCGAGATGGAAAGCGCCCGCCGGGCAGCCCACGTCGGTTTCGACTCCGGGGTGGTGGACTACATGCCGATCATCCCCAACTTCGGCATCACCAAGGTTCATCCCCCAGAGGAGATGTTGCGCCATACGCTGCAAGAAGTGGGCCTAGGCGGAGGATCTGGGAACAAGTACGATATCTCCGTCTTGGCGATACGGCGGGGCCGCAGTTACGTGTTGCATCCGGCCAACGATGAGGAGATCAAGCCTGGCGACGTTTTGATCGTAGCCGGCACCAACGAGCATGTAGGCCACCTGTACGATTTGGCCCGTGACCTATCACCCCCTGTTCCAACAGAAAGCAGCGAGGTGCGCACCGCGAGTTGATTCGATGCCGCGCGCCAGATTCCGGCAATCGCAATCTCCGCTCGATGACAATCACTTTCGACACCCTATGCTATTTATAGATCCGCCACTATCCTCAGTCCAGCCCGATTCATATTGAACGGTCGCGATTCATGCTTGATTTGACCGCACACAGTGTTTATAATCTGCCGTTGACGTTTCACTGCGTCAATCGCTCCCAGTCTTGGAGGCTGTGTGTCCGGAGTTAAACTAGACGCTAATCGAATCCTGGTGCCGGTCAATGGAGACCAGGCCAGTGAGCACATATTTCGCTGGGCTTGCCAGTTGGCGCGCCAATCCAAAGCCCACCTCCACGCGGTCTACATCATCGAAGTACCCCTGGAGATGCCCTTGGAATCGGAGATCGCCGAGGCAACCGACCGGGGCGAGGAGATCCTGGCCCGTATCGAAGTTATCGCCTCAGAAGAAAAGTTGAAGGACGTTCACGCCAGGTCCTTAAGGGCCAGACACGCCGGACCTGCCATAGTCATGGAGGCCGAAGACCGGCAGATGGACGCAGTCATCCTGGGGGTCCCCTACCGTCGGCGGTTTGGCTCCTGCACATTGGGAACAACCTCCAGCTACATCTTCAACAATGCTCCTTGCCAGGTCATTTTCTGGCGGGAACGCGCCCCTACCCCAGTGCTTGCCTAAGGCTGCTCCATGCGGGTTTTGATTCTGGGATGCGGTAGATTAACCACCACCTTAGTGCCAGACTTGGCTGGCAACGGCACTGAAATCACCATTCTGTCCCGCGACCGCGAATGCTTGGAATCCGTGTCCGACATCCCCGGTGTGGAAGTTGTGTTGACCATAGAGCCCACCATGCAGGACTACCTGCAACTGGCCGGCGTGGATACCACGGACATTTTTTTGGCCCTGTCCGATGACGATCACCGTAACGCCCTTACCGCCCAGATCGCCCGCTACATCTTCAACGTCCCTAAAGTGATCTGTCACCTGGACAACCCCCAACTCCAGATTCTATATGCCGGCCTGGGACTGGATGTGGTAGGGTATTCCTTCGGGCTCCTTCAGGATATCCGGCAGTCCATAGAGAAGTGAACCACATCTGATGTTTGCGGTAATCGTTGGTTGCAGTGAGATTGGATACCATCTGGCCAAATCCTTGTTGGCTACCGGCCACGAAGTGGTCGTGGTCGAAAAGGACCGGGAGAGATGTCAGTTACTCATCGACGAAGTGGGGGGCATCTCTCTACAGGGCGACGGCACCGACGAGGTGATCCTTAAACAGGCTGGCTTGGCCCGGGCCGATGTTCTGATTGCCGTTACTGGTCGAGACGATACCAATCTGGTCGTTTGTCAGATGACCAAGCACGTGTTCAACGTACCAAGAACCATGGCCGTGATCAGGGATCCCAAGAACGAGGCGCTTTTTCATCTACTGGGAGTCGATGTGGTCGTTAACTCGATACATCTCGTCCTTGCCAGCCTGGAGGAAGGCATTCCTGGCCGTCCGTTGGTGCATCTGAGCAGCCTGAGCGCGCCTGGCACCGAGTTGATCAGCGTCTCCATACCCAGCGACGCCGGGGTCGTTGGCATGCGTTTGGAAGACGTTGAGTTGCCGCCCCACAGCTTTATATCTTTGGTGATCAAGAAGGGTGGCGCGTCGTTGCCGGCCGACGGACTGGTTCTTGAGGCAGACGACGAGTTGGTCGCGGTGACAATGACCGGCGACGAGCAGACCCTTTACGACATTTTGACTGGAGTATAAGGGTGGTCAGAACCATCGCATATTTCGGCCCGGCGGGCACCTATACGGAAGAGGCGGCTTTTCAGTACGACCCCCAGGCCAACCTCCAACCCTTCCCAACCATACCCGCGGTGGGGCTGGCCGTGTCGTCTTCCGCCACCGACCAAGGTGTGGTTCCCATAGAAAACAGCTTGGAAGGGGCGGTGAACAATACCCTGGATATCTTGATCAGCCAGCCCGACTTGTCCATATTTGGCGAGTTGGTGTTGCCGATCAACCACTATTTGATGGCGAAGCCCGGTACCAACGCCGGCAGCATCGAGGTCATTTATTCCCATCCCCAGTCCCTGGGGCAATGCCAAGAGTACCTGGAACGTGAATTCCCCAACATCCAGCAGGTGGCCTCGTTGAGCAATTCGGCTGCCGTTGCCGATATGGAAAGAAGTTCCATTCCGGCCGCGGCCATCGGACCCCGAAGGGCAGCCGAACTTTACGGCGCTGAGATCCTGGACCGGAACATACAGGACAGCCCCAACAATATGACCCGGTTCGTGGTATTGGCCCTACACGACCACCCACCCACCGGCACCGACAAGACATCGATGTGCCTATCTTTCAATCAAGAAGCGCCCGGCGTCCTTTACCGCGCTTTGAATGAATTTGCATCCAGAAACGTTAACCTGCGAAAAATAGAATCCAGGCCCACCAAGCAACTGCTTGGGCAGTATATCTTCTTGATCGACTGCGACGGCCACCGGGAAGACCCATTAGTGAATGATGCCATTCAAGCCCTCAACACCTCAAACAGCGTGTTGAAAGTTTTGGGGTCTTACCCGCGTTGGATCGACGAAGAATCAAAATAATACTGGCCCTCCCTCCGGTCACCGCTAAGACTACACCACACCCCAAAATCCCTACACCGCTTAGCCAGTCACTACCGTAGGAAGGGCCAGCCGGATTGGGCCTTGGCTTTTCTCGAGGTTGATCGCGTCACGCCCAGGCCCGGGATAGCCCTGATATTTTAGTTTTGCTTAAGAGATTGAATATCCTTTATCCTGCGATTTCGTCATCATCGGATGTCCGGTCTTTGTTCCTATATTCTTGAACTAACTCCACCACGCCCCTAACCACTTCCATCACGGTCGGGACCATACTTAACGGAGGCGCTACTCGATTTAGCAAAATCCCGGTGATTTCTTCAGCGTTCTGGGTCACTTGCCTGGTTGAGCGATACACCCGGAAGAGCCACACACTCCACACCGCCAACAATAATGTTGAGACACCGGTGAAGACGATGACGAACACGTCTCGGATGATGGCTAATGCTTCTATGTGCCCACCTGGAAGTATTTTTATATTTATTTAATATTCCAACCAAACTTAACAATTATGTTAATCACTTGTCAACAATTTCGAGAACGAGTTTTTGACATAATCAGTAATCTCTACCTTTATGACAACCCAAACCTATGGGAGTCCCCGGAGCAGGGGCATCGACTAGATCTCTTTGTTTAGGCAAATCCTACAACGACCAAATAGCGTCCTTCCCGTCATTCCGGCCCTTCCGAGGAAGGGGAATCCAGGAGCTTTCCGCACAGAGGAGATGAACGAGCAGAAAATCCGTCTGCGGATCGCGGTGTTCGCCGGAATGACGAAGGGGGGGCAAGCCGGCCGCATTCCCAATAAACTGGGACTCACTCTGAAAGATCGAAAATGGGCAACTAAATTCAAGACCTGGACCGTTCCGCAAGACCTGGACCGTTCCGGTCACCGCAGGTTTCTGTAGATGGAAACTCCTTCGTTGCGGTATACCCTTTCGACCAACTGAGATTCGGCAAGCTCCTCGAATTTCTTTATGCCCTGGGGCGAATAATAGATGCGTTCAAGCTCGCCGACCACGACATACTCAACGTTGTATTTATTCAGGAGGAACCGAGCGCGTTCCAAGTCACTTGTTTCGTAGATCTCCTTGACCCGGGCCGCTCTGTCGCGGACCGTATAATCATAATCCATTCGCTGTTGTATCTGGTGCCAGGGCCAGCCCAGCACCGTAGGTAGCCCGGTGTAAGTGGCGATGCGGCCGCTCCAATGATATTGATCGTTGTGGGCCTCCAGCACCACCGGCGTACCTGCCACATTGTCCTGCAACCATTGGATCGCCTCCAGATCCCACTTCAGATTGACCGGTTGTTCCAACTCCCGGTGCACGGCCTGTTCCATATAGGCCGTACCATCCAGGGTAAATGGGCCGTCGTTGAACCGGTCGGCCACGCGGACTTGGGTCCCCATAACTGTGTAGATCAAGCTGGAACCGACGAGAACAGCAAGTACGGCCATCCAGATTCTTCGCCCCCAATTCGGACCAGCCTGGGAGCGGGCCTGGGACCCCAGATACCAAAGCATGTAGGCCGCCGCCAGGCTGAACAGCACCCATACTTCCAAGTAGTACTTGAATTGGGTGTTCATGCGGCCGATGTCGCCTTCCAAACGGACCAAGTCCACGCCAACGCTTATGGCTAGCCCCATAGCCAACAAAAGCAGCGGCAAGATAGCGTAGGGATTTCGGTATTCTGTGGAGAACAGCACATCGCGGGCCGCGACTCCGGTCAGCGACAACACCCCAACGAGAAGAGCAGCCGTCCAGTAGTCTGCGGCGGCAAGATATGCGGCCACTAATAGGCCAAGTGTGAAGGCCATCCTAGGCCACGAGAATCGCGTACGAGAGACATTGGCACCTGCCGCCTCATCAGCGGACCGCCGGAACCCGACAGTCAGATCCCGTCCCACCGATGCCAGGGTGTGCCGAGTCTGGTACATCAGATATGTCAGGGCGACAAATAAGAACAAACCGTGGATGCCCAAGTAACGGTGCAGCGGCGTCCGCCACTTCGTCGGTTCCAACCCGGCTTGGAACGTCTCATAAAACTGGTGAAAGGGATAAAAAGCTACTACGCTGAGGACCAAAACGCCCACGACGAGTACCGCCAACATAGCTAATCTACGCGGGGCCCGTCCCGGACTGAAGTAGACCGCCAACCCCAAGATCGCCACGGTGAGCAGGACGTATGACGGGTAGTCCCAGCTATTTATCACCCACAACGCCCCCAAAGTCACCGCTAAGGCCGCGCTCGTAGTCCACCTCCATACCAATCCACTTTGGCGCAGCCCTACCACCATGGCCAATCCCAGGCCGATGACCAGCAAGGTGAAGGGCATCACCATCATGTGAGGGTGCAAGTCGGCGAACAAAAAGGTGAAGAAAGGGAATTCGGTGATATGCCAAGAAACGTCCGGAGATCCGGCGATTTTCTCGGGCACCCAAAAGGCTAGAGGCGACGGGTCGAAATTATCCAACGGGGGAATCATCCGGCTGCTTCGCCAGAAGTCGAAGTCGGGAAAGGCCCGGCAATTTTCCACCCCGGACAGGAAGAGTCCGCCGATCAAGCTGCGGCATACCAGATATTTGTACCAGATACCCTGAGCGATCTGAACTATGCCGTCAAAATTACCGATGACCGAAACGAATAATCCCGCCGTCAAACCCGCGCCGGTGGGAGTCCATAAAGATATTCGCCAGAACCTACGCCGGGTCCGAATTCCAGCCACCGTGTGTTCCGCGCCGCCTGATATATCAGACCGGCGTGTACCCTCGGCCAGGTTATAGACCAGGGAATAGGCCCCGGAAAAAGTCAACGCGAACAACAGGGGTACGGCCAGGTTGAAGGCCGTAGACGGGACGATGCTGGTCACCCGAATCAATCCGGCCAGCACGAAATAACCCCAATAGTAGTAGTTCATGTAGCCCCCGGCGTACCACGGGTCGAAGGGGGGCAACGACGTGGAGCGAACTACCGCATTGAGATAAGCCAGTTCCATAGGCTTTTCCCCGCCCCGGTAAGGGTGCCAAAGGTCTGGGTTCGCCGCCCTTACCGCCACGAACGCCAGAAAAGCCGCCAGGAAGATGAATTCTCCAGTGAGTACCAGCCGCCAATGTTGGGCGAAAAACCCCCGAATCACCCGCCATCGGAAGAACAGGACCAGCCCCGACAAAGAGGCCAACGCCAGTATCCCCAGGTAGATGGCCGTTCGGGATAATTCGAGCCAGCCCAGACTAACCAGGAGCCAGGCCACGTAGCTCGCTCCCAGCAAACCCACGATACGAGCCAGAACGATTCCCCTGTCGGGCAAGGGCCTAAATAGGAACATGGACAGAGGCAACGCCGCCAGGTATATCAACTCCACTACCAACAACCAGGCCAAAACGGGCAGGGCGTTGGTCCAACTTTCCCGGATGATTATGCTGGACCAAGTGCCGCCGCCCTGCTGGACCGCCGTTTCATCCGCCGTCATCAGTAATCCAACCGGCGGCCTTCGGAAGCCTTCTACTCGAGGCCTTGATAACTCCAGCCTTAACTCTCCCTCGCTCATCTTGTACTGGTTATGAAATATCAATACCTGGGGATGGTCGTAGCCAACCACGTTATCGTCGGCGTACCCCAGGTCTAGCTTCAGGAGCGAGTCTTGGTCCGGCGCCGTCGGTTCCGGGGAGGGGAGACCGGCCCTTTTGAACGGATTGTCTTGGAAGGAGATTCCCAACAACCTGGGATGGGAAGTAAATCTTCGGTCCAGCAGATAACCCAACTCCCCCTCGAATAGCTTCCGATAGTAGGAATTGCTCAGTGGGTATCGATCCGGGGCACGGGCCACGCTACTGTAAGGGCGGTTGCTGTAGAAGACCACGTATTCGGCTTTCGAGAGGCGCTTGGCCAGTTCATCCATCTTTTCCCGATTGTCCGGTTGGTTGTACACCGGGAATTGCCAAACGTCATAGGAATACAGGTTGGGAATAAATTCATCCCAGTGGTTATCGCTGACGATCTTTGAACCGTAGGCGACGTTCTGATTGATCCAACGCGATGCCGCCACCGCCGGGTGGCTGTTGGCGTACACCCTCTGGAAAGCCAGAGCATAAAATGCGGTGGACGCCACCACCAGCGCCAACAAAAGCCACGCCGCTTTGGTCGACTGGGAGCGCAACCATCCCATCACCGGGATATCGATCTTCGTGTTCCTAACGGCTGGTGGCCGGCTCCGGATGTAGGAAAACCGCCGGGCGAATTCCACCGTCCAAAGGAGCATCCGCGCGCCCATCAATATAAGGAAAGGCGTCAACGGGAACATATAGCGCTGGAATCGCACCTCGAAGCTTTCGAGAAACAGGAAGGTGGGAATCACCCAAGCCAGTACCAAAATATCGGCCCGTAGGTGACGCCGCTGGGTCACCGCCAAAACCACGGTGAAGGGGACCGCCAGCCAAGCCACCGTACCCAGGGGTAACCCAAGTCCCCAAAGGGCAACCTGCCGGATCTGGTAAGTGAATGCCGGAGTGTCGATGTACTGAATGGTAAAGGGGAGAGTGCCGGCCTCACGGGCCATATCGACCTGGCTACCGATTCCGTCAAAGAAAGCGTTATAGTCCAGCAAGGCGTAGGGAGCGGACAAGATCAAGACACCAACGGAGATGGCACCGGCCAATGCGGCATGACCAACAACTGGAATCGCCGCACGGGGCGTGATGCGTTTCCAACGGCCACCGACAGAATCCAGCAAGATGTACAAGTAAGCCAGAGTCAGGGGCAGCAGCAGCGGCAGAATATTGACCTTGGGCGCCAGGGCCAACCCCACGAAGAGGCCAAGCAACGCCGAGTCCCGCAGACGCCGGCGTTCCACCATGCGCAGCATCGCCCAGAAGCTGGCCAAGGTGAGCAGCACGGAGAAGGTTTCCGGCCGGTAGAAATGGCTGTTCTGTACGTGTATCACCGCCAAGGCGGCCAGGCCGGCCGCCAGCAACCCCACACCCTGGCCGTACATCCGGCGGCCCACCAGGAATAACAGGAACACCGACCCCACGTCGGCCAGGGCGGAGAGGGGCCGCCCAACGTACCGCATGTCCAAGGCCGAAATATCGGTGAACAGCTCTATAGCCGACCGAATGAGAACCATCACGTAGATAAGGATGCTGCCCAAGGGGAACCAGTGGGGGTTCAGAGGACTGCGTTCCGCGTCCAGGAAAACGCCGGGGCTGGGAAGTCCGCCTACGGTCTCCGGGTATTGCTGTACGTACCCGCACCGGCCATATCCCGCCTTTTCGGTCAGGACATCGTACATACAACCGGCGCGCATGTAGATATCCCGTTCGTCGGGGTGGAAAAGGTTCCCATCGTCCCAGTTGACCCCATGCAACCGCAGGCCAAGGGCAACCAACAGGATGAGGGGAAGAACCAAGAAGGCCCAGGATAACCGGCCGGGAAGGTGAAGCCGTGGTGTCATCGCCCCTCGCACAACCGCACGCTCAGCCGATGACCACTTGCGGATTCATCGAGAAAATGAGAGGAGATCGGGCGAAATCAGGCAAAGACGAGCCCCCTCAATGGGTTCGCAAAAGAGGCTGGACATTCACCATCTCCGGCGTTGACCAGCCCTTTTTGCCATTCCCCGTTTAAATGTACGATGCGAGAAGGGAGCTTAGATGCCTTTGTCGGCGATCAAAGCGCATAGATCGGCGGTGCGGCAGGAGTAACCCCATTCATTGTCGTACCAGCCCATGACTTTGACCATTCGGCCCTGCATAACCATGGTGGAGAGTCCGTCGATGATGCAGCTATGGCTGTTTCCTTTAAAATCAGAGCTGACCAGCGGCTCATCCGAGTATTCCAAAATACCCTTCATTTTCCCATCGGCTGCTTCCTGGTAAGCCGCGTTTATCTCGTCCACGGTGACGTCGCGGGACACCGTGGCGACGAAGTCGGTGATTGAACCGGTGATGGTCGGTACCCGGAACGCTATGCCGTCAAGTTTGCCGTTCAACTCAGGCAGAACCAGGCCCACCGCCCGGGCGGCCCCCGTCGAAGTCGGGATGATGTTGGCGGCGGCGGCCCTGGCGCGCCGCAAGTCGGAGTGGCGCTGGTCCAGGATGGCTTGGTCGTTGGTATAGGAATGAATGGTGGACATGACGCCGTGTTCCACGCCGAAGGAGTCGTGCAGCACTTTGACCATAGTGGCGAAGCAGTTGGTGGTGCAAGAGGCGTTGGAGACAATCTTGTGATTGGCGCCGTCATAAAGATGCTCGTTGACACCTAATACAATGGTCAGGTCCTCGCCTCGGGCCGGCGCTGAGATAACCACTTTCTTGGCGCCGCCTTCCAAGTGCCCGCCGGCTTTTTCCGCGTCGGTGAAGATCCCCGTGGATTCAACCACCAGGTCCACACCCATCTCGGACCAGGGAATCTGCGCCGGATCGCGCTCGGAGAAGACCCGTATGCTCCGGCCGTCGACTACCAAGTCTCCGTTACTGGCCTCCACGTGGCCGGGATAACCGCCATAGGTTGTGTCGTATTTAAGGAGATGGGCGTTGGTTTTGGCGTCGGTTAGGTCGTTAACCGCCGCTACTTCCAACTTGTCCGGATATCTCTCGTTGGTTGCTCTTAGGACCAAACGTCCGATTCTGCCGAATCCGTTGATTCCTACTCGAGTCGTCAATTCCCACCTCCACAATCTTGGCGCCGGCGCCGGTTTTTGAGTCCGGTCGGCCCGCAGAAAACCCTGCGCCCACGCCCCACTGGATAGCCCGTATATAATACCCGCTTATCGATGGGTTGGGAAGTTGGAAACGTGCCTGATCTGGGTATAGGTAGAGTCCAGCGCGTTACTCGGATATAATCTGGTCGGGATAAACGGCTCGGACAAGCCAACCGTGCGTTATCTGGTTATTCCGCAAGCCAAAGACTCGTTGGAGAGTTCGTCCCACCCAGGTTGATTCTGTAGACTTTTTATTCATTCAATTCGGAGGTTCAAAGTGGCATTACAACAAATCACCAGTAACATATTCGCGGACACCGGCCGTATGGGTTGTAACTTCGGGTTCCTCACCACTTCCGACGGCGTCGTCATGTTCGACAGTCCCCACCGCCCTACCGACGCCATGGAACTGAAGGCGGAGATCGCAAAGAGGGGAGAGCTGCGTTACATCATCAACACCGAGCCCCACGGCGATCACTGGACCGGGAACTCGTTCTTCGACGTGCCGGTCATCGCCCAAGAAGGAGTCCGGCGCCGCATCTTGGAAACCAATATGGAGCAACACATCCAAAGGGTATCCGGCTTCGGACCCGACGAGCCCAAGTTGATGGAAGGTTACACACCCAACGCCCCGGTTATTACCTTCAAGAACGGTATGACCCTGAACGTTGGCGACCACACCATTGAGATGATTCACATGCCCGGGCATACCGCTTACCAAGCAGCCATATGTATCAAAGAAGAAGGCGTTGTCTGGACCAGCGACAACATATTCAACAAGGTCCAGACCTACATCCAAGAAGCCAGCCCCGACGAATGGCTGACAACGATCGCGGCTCTGCGGCGGTTGGACGAGGAAATCTTCGTACCGGGCCACGGCCTTTTGTGCGACAAAGGCTATCTGGACGAACAGGGGTCCTACATCCAAGAGTGGAAAGACTATGTTTGGGATGCCGTCGAGCGGGGAGTAACCAAGGAAGACGCGATCTACAGCCTCACCGACAAAATCACCCGCTATCCCATGGAGTCCCCTCATCAGGATAACCCGGCGGTTAACCGGATGAACGTGGCCAATCTCTTCGACTTCCTGACCGGAAACTGGAAGCCGTCCAACCCCCAGTCCCCGCCACCCCCGGAAAACCGGTAGGGGGTTGTCGTCTTCTATAGTCGGAGAGGATTAGGAAAGATGTATAACCCCATCCTAACCTTCCCCCCTCGAGGGGGGAAGGTTAGGATGGGGTGAGGCGCCACAGATCAAAATCTCAATACCGGGGGCAATGGCACCTTAGTTCCCGCCGAGGTCAAACGCCCTTAAGGTGCCGAAAGGCGTCACGACCGGCGTACCTGGCCGATGACCCCAATTCCTCCTCGATGCGCAGCAACCGGTTGTACTTGGCCACCCGGTCCGACCGGGCGGGCGCGCCGGACTTGATCTGCCCAACGTTCCAGGCCACGGCCAGGTCGGCGATGGTAGTGTCCTCGGTCTCTCCTGACCGATGACTCATCACCGCGCCCCAGCCCGCGTCCCTGGCCAGGGTCAATGCCTGGAGGGTTTCGGTGAGAGTGCCGATCTGGTTGGGCTTCAATAACACTGCGTTGGCCGCCCGGCTTTGAATGCCACGTTGGATACGGCTCGTATTCGTGACCAACAGATCGTCGCCCACTAACTGCATGGTCTCGCCCATGCGTTGGCTCAGTTGGGACCAGCCATCCCAGTCATTCTCGTCCAGACCGTCTTCGATGCTGATTATGGGATATTCCTTAGCCCAACGGGCGTAGATATCGCCCATCTCCTCTGCTGTAAAACTCGTGCCTTCCCGCTCCAGCAGGTATTTGCCCAGGCGTTCCTGGAAAAGTTCGGAAGCGGCCACGTCAAGGGCAATATATAAGTCCCGGCCTGGGGTATATCCGGCCGTTTCCACCGCCTTCAGGACCAATTCTAGAGCGTCTTTATTGGAAGGCAGGGTGGGAGCGAATCCCCCTTCATCGCCCACATTTAGATTATGTCCATCTTCTCTCAGGAGGCCTCTCAGAGCGTGATAGATGTCCGATCCAGCTCGCAAGGCCTCGGCGAAGGTTGACACACCCACCGGAGCCACCATGAATTCCTGGATATCGGTGGAGTCGGATGCGTGGGCGCCGCCGTTTAGGATGTTGAACATGGGTACCGGTAGGCTTACTTCGCCCCCACCGGCAAGGTAGCGCCACAAGGAAACGCCTTCGCCTTCGTTCTGGACGGCGGCGCCGGCTTTGGCCACGGCCATGGACACGGCAAGGACGGCATTGACCCCCAGGTTACTTTTGTCGGGAGTGCCATCAAGTTCGATGAGACGCTGGTCGATGCCTTCCTGGTCAGATGGAGACCGGCCCACCAGCGATGGTCCCAGTAGATGGTCGACGTTAGCCACCGCCTTCAGGACTCCGTTGCCCCGGTAACGGTCCGCGTCCCGATCCCTCAGTTCCCAAGCCTCGTGGCTTCCGGTGCTGGCGCCGGAAGGGACCGCCGCATGAACCGTGACACCATTGGAGAGGGTAACCTCGGCTTCCACGGTGGGATTACCCCGTGAGTCTAGAACTTCCCTGCCCCGGACGCCGGCAATCGTCGCTCCGCCGCCAGGGCCTACCATGAGATTTCTGCCGGGGGGGAACTATCAATATGGGCCATGACCTGTCTCACCCTCCACCCACCGATATCGATTCGCAACGGAATATGCTTAGGACGAACCTTCACCATACCGAGCCTCGGCTGCAGCGATTGCCTTTTCAACGGCGTCCACCGCGTCGGTCGCTTGAATCATGGCTTCGTCCACCGGCTGGCCGTCCCCGTTTCGAGATAGCGGCCAGGAATTCAGAGCAACCACCGGGATTCCGTCGCCCAGAGCGTGTGCAATCTCCGACAGAGTTCCGAATGCGCCGCCGACGGCGATGACGGCATCTCCGGTGTGGACCACAATCACGTTTCGCGAGAAACCCATGGTGGTAACGATCGGAATGTCCACGTAGGAGTTGGCGTCCCTGCTTGAACGTCCCGGTAGTATGCCGATGGTGGTCCCACCGGCCGATTTAGCCCCCCGGCAGGCCGCTTCCATGATTCCGCTGAGTCCGCCGCAGACCAGGCCGACACCGCGATTGGCCAGTTCCCGGCCAACTTCTTCAGCCAATCGAACATGCTCAGGATTGGTGGGACTGCTGCCGCCGATGACCGCTATAATCATTTTTCCAAACCCATCTGAGCGACTCTTGCCGCCCGATTGGAATTAAAGACCGGGCAGAATGGCATGGCTCGCCGCGTCAATAACGGCCAAAAATGGCGCCGGATAAACACCTACCCAGAATACCCCAACCAGGGTAACGCTCTGAACAATAAGAATCAAAGGCGAAGTCGAAACGGACGGGCCGGTAGGGACGTAGACTTCCCATCCAGCGACTGCCTCCGCCACTTCTTCGACGGGCCGAATATACATCTGGCGAATGACCTGTAAATAATAATACAAGGAGATCAAGCTACTGAAGATAGCTAGGGCGGCCAACCAAAGGAGTCCCTGGCTGGCCAAAGCGGTGAAGAGGTAGAACTTGATCGTGAACCCGGCGAAGATGGGCAATCCGCCAAGAGAGAATAACCCTATGGCAATGGTCGCCGCCAAAAAGGGCTGCCCATCGGCCAATCCCCTGAAGGCCGAGATTTCTTCTCGTCCGGTCATATTGAAAAAAGAAATCAACCCGGCAAACACCAGCATGTTGGTCAGCGAGTAACCCACCAGGTAAAGCATCACGCCGCTGGCCGGGAGTATTGAGTCGGCGGACAACGCCGCCACACCGGTCAGGATTATGCCGACTTGGCCGACGCTTGAGTAAGCCATCAATCGCTTGATGTTGTGCTGCGCCAAGGCGACCAGGTTCCCCGCCAGCATGGTTATCGCCGCCATCACCGCCACCACAATCTGCCACTGATCGGCGGCGGGCAAAAATCCTTCGGCGAACAGCCGCAGCACCAGGGCGAAAGCGGCTGCTTTGGATCCGATGGCCAGGTACGCGGTCACCGGGAAAGGAGCCCCCTCGTAAACGTCGGGCGCCCACATGTGGAACGGCACCGCAGCCAGCTTGAATCCCAGTCCCACCAGAATCAAGGCCATGCCGACCCACAACGCCGGACTAGCATCGCCTGTATTGGCCAAAGCGGCGCTGATAGAGGCGAACTGGGTTACTCCCAGAGTGCTGTAAACCATGCTGACGCCATAGAGCAAAACGGCCGACGAGAAGGCTCCGATGATGATGTACTTCAGTCCCGCTTCGTTGGACTTGGCTTCGTTCCTGGCGTAGGCCGCCAGCACGTAGAGGCAGAAGCTAAGCAATTCCAGGGAGATGTACGCGGTTAGCAACTCCCTGGACTGAGCCATCACGTTCATGCCGAGGATGGAAAACAAGATCAAACCGTAGAACTCGCCCCGGCTGGTCAGGTTCTTTTCTACGTAGTCCATGGAGCTTAGGATGATGAAGATACCTAGCCCCAGGAAAAATATCTTGAAGAACAGGGAGAAGGCGTCAACGGCCAGTAAACCGTCATACAGGGTCTCGTTTTCACCCCATAGCATCTTAAGGGAAAGCGCGATCAGTCCCAATAACCCGGCGATCGACAACCATCCCAGCAGATTCTTTCGGTTCTGGGGAACGACCAAATCAACGGCCAATACAAGCAGGGCAAGTCCCGCCAGCGCGAACTCCGGTGTCAGCAGCTGTAGATTCGCGGTTAAGCCCGGCATCTAATCCTACACTCCGGGAAGGGCGTCTACGCTGACGTTGATGAGCCGCATCAAGGGCTCGGGCCAGACACCCACGAATATCATGATTAATACGAAGGCGCCGCCCACCGCCTTCTCCACGGGACTGGCGTCGGTGAGATGCTCCCATTTGGCATCGGACTCCCCCAAAAACGTGAGGGCCAGCAACCGCAAGATGTAAACCGCAGTTAACGCCGCGCCGATGACGGCCAGCACCGCCAAGGGTAAATAGGTGCGGAAGGCCCCGGTGAACACCATAAACTCGGCGATGAACCCGCTCAACCCCGGCAGACCCAACGAAGCCAATCCGGCGATAGCGAAGAAGAAGCCCGTGACCCCCATCCGGCTGAACAACCCCTTCAGCACATTTATGTCGCGGGTGTGGGTCCGGTCATAGATCGCTCCAACCAAAAGGAACATGAGGGCCGTCATTATCCCGTGGGAGAACATCTGCAGCACGGCCCCACCGACCCCGATGCGGTCCAAGGTGGCGACGCCCATCAGAACGTAACCCATGTGGCTAACACTGGAGTAGCCGATGACGTACTTGAGATCGGTCTGCGACATGGCCGACACCGCGCCGTAGAGAACGTTGACCGTGCCCAGCGTGATTAACACGGGCATCCAGTTTTCCGCCCCTTCGGGGACAATTACCATGCCAACCCGGATGATGCCGTAGGCCCCCAGCTTCATCAGCACTCCCGCATGCAACATGCTGACTGCCGTGGGAGCCGCCACGTGCCCGTCAGGAGACCAGGTATGGAAAGGCCACAGACCCGCCAGCACTCCGAAACCTATCATGAACAGAGGGAACACCCAGGTCTGGAACTCTTCGCTGAATTGGCCCGCTTCGGCCAACCGGCCCAATGTCTCCATAGAGAAGGTGGGGAACCCGGATTCGGCCGCGCCCATGTATACCGCCAGGATGCCGATCCAAACCAGCACACTGCCGGCCACGAGGAACAGAAACAGTTTCATCGCCGCGTAGTCTTTGGCCCGGAAGAAGGTGCGGAAGTCGGTGGAGCTACCCCATACGCCGATTAGTAAGTACATCGGCAGCACGGCCAGTTCGTAGAAGAAAAAGAGGAAGAACAGGTCCCGCACCGCGAACGTTCCAAAAACACCCGCGCCCAATGCTAGAAGCAGAACAAAGAAGTCCCGCGGCCGGTAGACGATGTTCTGAGAGATCAGCACGCCACCCAACAGAATGATCCCGTTGAGCAGAATCAAAAGAGCGCTTATCCCATCGACCGCCAGGGACAGATTGATGTCCACCGGGGCGGGAAGCCACCGGTAGCTGTCCTGGAATTGGAACCCACCCGCTCCATAGTCGTACCGGAGGAAGATATACAGGGAAAGCGCGAAGCACAGTCCGGCGACCACGATGGCGAAGTACCAAACGTCTTTCTGGCGGTCGGCCGGCATGAACATGGCCGCGATCGCTCCCGCCAAGGGAACAAAGATGATTAGCGCCAGAGCTATTTGGTCGAAGTTTTCCATGCTATTCCTAGGAGACTGCCCTGAACCACCAGAAAATGGACAGGGCTATCGTTCCCACCACCATTCCCATGGCGTAACTATAAACATGGCCGGTTACGTGCAGCCGCATGGCAACGCCCAGCCGATAGACTGAATTGGCCGGACCGTTAACGGCCAAGTCGTTGACAACGATTCGGTCGAACAAACCGATGAAATTCGCGAAGATCAGCACGACACGGTCCACCACCCATTGGTACACCTCGTCGAAGTAGTACTTGTTCTCCACCACCGGGATCAAACCACCCATCCTCGCCCTAAACCCCTCCAGGGAGACGCGGCTTTTAATGTACACCAGGTATCCCAGGACGAAAGCGCCCACCGCCAGGATTATCGAAAGGATGCCCAACCACCACTTGAAGTGAAACCCCTCAGCTTCATGGAAAAATATGAAGCTGCCAACACCCTGGTAACCGCCCGGCCAGCTAAAACTGATAAATCCGAACACAGCCGCCAACACTCCCAAGAGGGCCATTGGCAAAATCATCGACGCCGGAGATTCGTGGGCATGCTCCATCTCTTGACGCAGGTTTCCGAAGAAGGGCACAAACATCGCCCGGGCCATATACATGGCGCTGAGGAAGGCGGTCAACAGAGCCAGAACGATGAAGGCCGGGTTAAGGTGTTCGTTCACCGCCAACAGGATCTCGTCTTTGCTCCAGAAACCGCTCAGGATGGGAATTCCACCCAGGGACAGCGCTCCCAGGGAAAAGAGGAACGCCGTCATGGGCATCACCTTGCGGAGGCCACCCATATTTCTGATGTCCAGCTCATCGGTGCCATGCATGACGCTTCCGGCCCCCAGGAACAATAACGCCTTTGCGAAGCCGTGGGCCAACAGATGGAAGATCGCCGCAGTGTAACCGAATGCCCCCAGGGACAGCATCATCAATCCCAGATGGCTGATGGTTGAATAAGCCAGGATTCGCTTCAGATCCACCGAAACCAGGGCGATGGTCGAGGCCATCAAGGCGGTGATGAGACCAATAATCGCTACCACTAATAGAGCGTCGCCGTCATACGCGCTGAATATGGGGTAAACCCGGGCCACCAGGAAAACTCCGGCCACCACCATTGTGGCGGCGTGGATCAGGGCGCTGACCGGGGTTGGGCCCTCCATGGCGTCGGGCAACCACACGTGGAAGGGGAACTGGGCCGACTTACCCATGGCCCCAAGGAACAGCAGCAGGGCCGCGACGGTGGTAACGCCCTGGGTCATCGCCCCACTGCTAACCGCCTCAAAGGCGTCGAACATGCTGAAACTGCCCACCTCCCGCCAGATCAGCAGGATGCCGATGAGCATTCCCACGTCGCCGATGCGGGTGACGATGAAAGCTTTTTTGGCAGCTTCCTTGGCTGCCGGTCTTTCGTGCCAGAATCCAATCAACAGATAAGAACATATCCCCACCAACTCCCAAGCTACGTACAGCAGCAGGAAGTTGTCGGCCAACACCAGGGTCAACATGGCGGCGGCGAACAGGGCGTGGACGGCGTAATACCAGCCGAATCGGGAGTCGCCGCGCATGTAGCCCAGAGAATATATCTGGACCATCAGAGCCACGAAAGTAACCAGGCCCAGCATGGCCACCGTAAGCGGATCGACGATTATGCCCCAGGACAGGGCGACGCTGCCGGCCATCCCGGCCAGACCGGCATGGAACCAGGCCATCTGGTAATGGCAGGTCAGGGTCCCCGTATGTGCGCTTACTAAACAGTTTTCCGTGCCGGAGCCCGCCCCCAGGAAACCGGCGAACACCCACCAGAACAGGGCAAAACCGGCGGCAATCGCCAAGATAGCTAAGAATGATCCACTTCCCGGCAAGACCCGTCCCAACACCACGATCAACGGTGCTGCGGCAAAGCTGAACACAGGAATCAGCCAAGCCCACTCCATACTAAGCGCACCCACTGATGGAATTCTGGAATAGCCCCCATTTCGTAAAGGGGGGTTGGGGGGATTTAAGCTGACAGCTATTTACCATTTCATCAGGTCCACTTCGTCCACGTTTACCGAGCCCCGGTTGCGGTAGATGCGCAGAATAATCGCCAAGGCCAGCCCCAACTCGGCGGCCGCCACGGTGATGACGAAGATAGCAATAATCTGACCATCGAAGTTGGTGAAAGCCTCCCCAACGCTGCGGTAGCCCAAATGGGAGGCAGCGGCAATCAGATTTATGTTCACGGCGTTGAGCATCAACTCGATGGACATGACGATAAGGACGGCGGACCGGCGCGCTAGAACTCCATACATCCCTATGACAAATAGGGCCGCGCTCAGCAACTGAAAGTAGACTAGATCAACCACGGATTAGGTCTCTTCCTCGCTTTCCCGGGCAATGATGATTGCCCCGATCAGCGCCACCAGCAGGACGAGGGATGCCACCTCGAAGGGAATGGCCCATCTGGTAAACAATGAGTTGGCCAGGTCAGTCAGCACCGGGTTGTGAGGTTCTGTACCCACGGCCGATTTCGTCCAAAAGGACCCCGCTAGCACGGCCAGCGTGGCTACCGCCGCTACCGCCGCCAAGGGCCACTGCCGGTTATCGGTGATTCGGGGATATTCAGCGGTGCGGGTGAGCATGATCGCGAACAACAGGACGATAGTTATGGCCCCCCCATAGATGAGAACCTGAACGATGGCCAAGAATTCGGCGAATAGGATAAGGTATATCCCCGCCACCGCCAGCAAAGAAAGAAGCAGCGCTAAAGCGGCATGCACGACGTTTCTAGTGGCCACGACTCCCAGGCCGCCTCCCAGCGTCAATACCGCCAAGGCGATGAATAAGATCCAGGACATCGCTAGCTAGCCAACCTAACAAGAGAGTTGGGGTATGACGGGATAGCGAAGGGGGGAGCTTCGCGAATCAAGTGAATGGAAATCAATCTTGACCGGACTCTCCTCATACCATCACCCGGTACCAGGCAAATAATAAGCCACCTGATCGGCGGCTCCGGAAAAGATTGCTTGCTGATTGAAAGCCATTCGGCGTCACTATATAAGCCTGATCCACTGTTTTCAAGAAGATGATTCCGAACCTTCGGCTTCCCCATCGCCGGCCACGGCGGGTGCGGCCTCCGGTTCTGGTTTGGCCCGTTTGGTGGGTGGGATCCAGCCAGTCTCCCGTTGGAATTTGGTCCCAATCTCCAGAAGGACCGGGAGGTTGACCCGGTCACCGTTGCGCTGGAAGGTACTCATTTCGTGCTCGTGACTCATCACGATGGCGTCAAAGTTGCACACCTCGACGCAGATCCCGCACAGTATACACCGGTTTAGATTGATTTCGAAGCTGTCTACGATCTTTCTACGGGTGCTCTTTCCTTCTTGTTGGAGTGGGTTGTCCTTCATTGTCGCCGTCATGCACTGGGTTGGGCAGTGACGGATGCAGACCATGCAACTGGTGCAAAAAGGCTCGCCTACTTCGCCGTCCCAAGTCAACGACGGGAACCCCATAAACCGGTCCTGAACCGGGGTGGGCGCCTCATCCCGCTTCCAAAGCGTTCCCGTCGCCGGGTACTGGCGGGTCACCGGACTGCGCAGACCGTTCACCGTGGAGACTAAAGTCAACCAAAGCCCTTTCATGCTATATATCATCGATTATTCCTGTGTGCCATTTCACCCTCACGGCCCCGCCCGGGACTGGAGGTCCTGGTACCTGGCTCGCACCTGAGCCGCCCGGCTGGCCGGTCCAGCAAAACGCCGGTAAATCGCGTAGCCCACCACCGCCAATCCGGCCAGGGACATCAGGGTCAACGTCCACGGGGGCAATCCGTAGAAAAGGTACACGGCCGTGATTACGATGGCGTAGAAAGATAGGGGTACCATCACCTTCCAGGCAAAGGCCATCAATTGGTCGATGCGCAGGCGCGGGAACGTCCCCCTGATCCAGAAAATCACCAATATCACCAAGTACACTTTGGCTAGGAACCATATGATGTCCCAGTTGCCGCTCAATAAGGGACCGGACCATCCCCCCAGAAACAACAAAACGGTAAGCGCGGCCACAGCGAACGTGTTGATGTATTCCGCCAGAAAGAACACCGACCAATGGGCGCCGCTGTACTCGACGAACGGGCCGCCCACGATCTCCGATTCGGCGAAATAGATGTCGAAGGGTGTTCTGCCGACCTCCGCCAGCCCGGCAATGAAGAAAATCACCAATCCTAGGGGCAACACCAGGACATAGGGGTAGGAGCCTTGCTTCTCCACAATCTCGACCATGTTCAACGACTGGGCCAGCATCCCCACGGCAATCACCACCATGATTACCGGAATCTCATAGCTGATCAACTGGGCCGCCGCCCTGAGACCCCCCAAGGTACCGTACTTGTTGGCGGACCCCCAACCGGCCAGCACCAAACCAAGAATCCCCACCACGGAAAACGCGATTATGTAAAACAAACCCAGATCGCCCAGGTTCTTCAATACCAGGTCCTCGGCGCCCGGAATGGTGACCCAAATCATGAACGCCGGCACCACGACCAGGACCGGGGCTACCCAAAATATGGCTTTCTCCGAGGACGTGGGAATGATGTCTTCTTTGAGGATCAGCTTCAGGGCGTCGGCCACCGGTTGCATCAACCCCATCGGGCCGGTCCGGGTTGGTCCCAATCGCCGCTGTAGCCTTCCCAGCAGCTTGCGTTCCAGCCACGTTAGGGACAATACCACTACAGAAAGGGCGGTGAACATCGCCAACAGCCCGGCTACGATCCAGAAGAACGTGATTAGGTTGACCGACAGCAGAGGAATCGGAAGGCTCACCGGTCCACCTCACCCAACACGATATCCAGGGAGCCAAGGACCACCACCGTATCGGCGATCCAGGTGTCCTTCAGCAGGTGCTTGATGGCCGACAAGTTGCAGAAAGACGGCGGTCGAACCTTTAGCCGGTATGGTTTGTCGGTGCCGTCGCAGACTAGGTAAACACCTATCTCACCCCTGGGGTTCTCCGCCCTTACGTAAACTTCTCCTTTTGGGGGCCGGGGCAGCCGTCTTCCCAAAGAGGAAGTGACATTGCCCTTGGGCATCTGTACCAGAGCTTGTTCCAAAATCCTCATGGATTCGTACATCTCTTGGACCCGGACAAAATGGCGGTCCCAACAGTCGCCATCCAAACCGGTAGGCACATTAAAATCGAACCGGTCATACACCGAATAAGGGTCCGCCTTACGAAGGTCGTAGTCCACACCGCAGGCCCGCAGGCAGGGGCCGGTCAGTCCGAAATCCAGTGCGTCTTCCACGGATATGGCCGCCACCCCTTTGAGCCGGGCCAAGAAAATCTCGTTGAACGTTAGGAGCTTATCCGCCTCCTCAATGTCTGCTTGCAGCAGGGGCATCAATTCGCCCACCATTTGCTCGAAGTTGTCCGGCAGGTCTTCTTTAAGTCCCCCGATCCTGAAGTAATTGTGCATCATGCGGGCGCCGGAGACGGCCTCGAATAAGGACTGGACTCGTTCCCGCCCACGGAAGCAAATCATGGAAGGCGTCATCGCTCCGGCATCCAGACCCATGGTAGCCACGAACAGCAGATGGCTGGCGATGCGGTTCAATTCGCACAGAATGACCCGCACGTACTCCGCACGCTCTGGAACCACAAGGTTCATCAGTTTTTCAACGGCGGCGCAATAGACCAACTCATTATTGAAATTGGCCAGGTAATCCATCCGGTCGAAAAGGGTGATGACCTGGTGAAACTGCTCCCCTTCGCACAGTTTCTCCGAACCCCGGTGCAAGTAGCCGATGTAGGGCTCCACGTCGGTGACCTTCTCACCGTCAACCCAGAGCACCATGCGAAAAACCCCGTGGGTGGACGGGTGCTGCGGACCCATGTTAAGCAGCATCTCCACGGGTTCACCCCGGGCAACCACTCCAGTTGGGATATTGGTCATCGCCTAGCCTTTTTCAAGTTTTTAGTATCCAACACTCTCATTGTTTGTCTAAAATCCTCTCTAGGGAGTTCCCGTGCTAGCCCCCTTTTATAAAGGGGGGTCGGGGGGATTTCCCGGCATCAATCCCTCAAGTTCCTCGA
>JYMV01043602.1_pt1 | contig 34129 bp, 26 predicted proteins | sample 338911 | NCBI WGS metagenome assembly JYMV01 (sample SAMN03354496, study PRJNA234377) | hydrothermal vent metagenome | biome: Deep sea; feature: Hydrothermal plumes at the Eastern Lau Spreading Center, Western Pacific Ocean; material: Seawater | place: Tonga | collected 2009 | depth 2000 m m
TCGCCCAGACGCCACTCACAGTCATAGACCTTTTCAAACTGATATTTTTCTGCATCCAATCATGAATTGTGGATGACGCCAATGAATTGATTGATGAACTCAGTGTGGACATTGCCGCAGAAAGCACACCTGCCAGGAGTATTCCCCGTACCCCAACTGGCAAATGATTCACAATAAAAGTGGAGAGTTCCCTGTCTTTAGTCATTTCAACGCCGCCGGTATAAATCCAGATAAGAGAACCTGCCATTAGAAATACTGCAAATTGGAGAAAGACAAAGAATCCACTCCCAATCATAGCCTTGCGGGCAGAACTGAGATTACCGCAGGTTAGTACCCGCTGCACCATCATATAATCAGCGCCATGGGAGGCAAAGGAGAGCAGAATTCCCCCCAGGAAAGCAGAGCCAAAGAACCAGGCATCCTTGAACATATTATCTGTGGTAAAGCGAAATATCCGTGTTTTCCCGGCTTCTAATAAGGGTTCCCAGCCTGAAAATTCTACAGAGTTCAAAATGAAGAAGATGACAATAGCGCCCCCTGCCAAATACAGAACAAACTGAAAGCTATCCACCCAGAGAACGGTACGAATACCACCAGACAGAGTATAAACCATAGTCACTACACCAATTATGAGGACAGCCATCCAAATGGGCCAGCCCGTCACCACCTGCACTACCACTGCAGTAGCCAGAAAGCGTACCCCATCTGCAAATAATCGGGTAATAAGAAATATTCCTGAAGCAGTCTTCTGAACCGGCTTACCGTGAGCCTAATATCTCATATATGGAAGTAATATTACCTTTGAAATATTGGGGCAAGAGAAAAATCGAAACCAATACCCTGCCCAGAATATAGCCCATTGCCAATTGCAGAAAGAACCAATCACCACGGTAAGCTAATCCAGGTACGGACACAAAAGTAAGTACAGAAGTCTCCGTAGCCACAATAGAAAACATAGCTACCCACCAGGGGGTATTTTTCCCAGCTAAAAAGTAATCTTCAGTGGTGATATTTTTGCGAGAATTATATATTCCGTAAGCGGAAATTCCGCCCAGGAAAAGAAGAATGATGGTTAGGTCAATGGTGTGCATGAATTATAGTTGATAGTTATTGGACACAGATCATTAGTCATTGGTCAATGGTCATTTGTAGTCATATCTATGCTTCCTGCCTCCTTACCCCTTACTCCTTTCTCCTCCAACCAATTCCTCCATCACCTTATTATAAAACTCTCTGCGAACACCGTACATTTCCTTACTTCCCATATCTCCTTTACGGCTGGGATGTACCCGGTTGGTTAACAATACGATGATAATCTCCTGATTGGGATCAATCCAGATTGAGGTACCAGTAAATCCCAAATGGCCGAATGAACCGGGAGTAAAGTAATCCCCAGCAATTGATTTACCAGATTGTGAGGGAGTATCCCAGCCCAAAGCCATGTCAGAGCCTTCCGGAATATTCTGTACAGTGGTAAATTCCTGCACCTGTGATTCCCTGAAAAAGCGCTTGCCTTTCCAGAGTCCACCATCTATCAGAATTTGTGCATATTTGGCTATATCCTCTGCTGTGGAAAAAAGACCTGCATGCCCAGAAACGCCCCCCATTAAAGAGGCATTCTCATCATGGACTTCGCCGTGAATGAGTCGATTTCTATAAAGGGTATCCAGTTCAGTAGGAGTAATTTTTATTTTCAAATCCGCAGAGGGTAAATAGCGTGTACTTTTCATCTCAAGAGGATCCAAAAACCAGGATTGTACCAGGCGGTCTAATGTCCGCCTACTTACTTTTTCAATAATGGAGGTGAGTAAAATAAATCCCAAGTCACTGTATTCAAAATGCGTACCCGGTGCTGCATTCAATTCCACATTCAGGATATAGTTCAATACATCCTCTTTGGTGTGTATCTGGTCATCTAAAAAGAATTGGTAATATCCTGGCAACCCGGAAGAGTGGGTTAGCAGATGGCGGATAGTAATTTCTTCCTTACCATTACCTGTAAATTGAGGGTAGAATTGCTGAACCGAATGATCCAGGGAAAGTTTTTTCTGTGAGATGAGCTTCATGGTGACTGGTACAGCAGCAAGCACTTTAGTCAGGGAAGCGATGTCATAAATAGTTTTATTATCTACTGATGGAGAACTTATATCGTAGGTATAATGTCCATAGCCACCGCTGTAAATAATGTTGCCATTTTGTATAACCGCAACCTGAGCTCCTGGGAATATATTGCTCTTTATGGCATTGTGTAAAACCGTCTCAGCATTTTGAATATTTATTGTATTCACCGAGTTCCAATTCTTAAATCTTTTCTTTTTTTTTATTCCAAAGCCCCTGGGTAATGCAGGAGATAAATCTACAGGAAGGGTTCCATTCATACCAGAGCGACCCCATAGGGCATCTGATGCAGCTTTTATGCTTACGCTTCCGTAACCGTATGCACAGACATAGGTTTCCAACATTTCATAAGCGGGTAAATAGGGACTGCCAAAACTGAATGTCACCATGGGAATACCCGTTTTCTGTAAATCTGCAAGTAGCAGGGAATGAGTGGAATCAATACTGGCAATCCCCTTATCCATTCTAATTCGAACAACCAGGGATATTACTAAATGATCAATCCCCTCCATTTTGTCCAGCACATCTTTTCTCCCTAGTTCAGATATGGGGTCATTTATGAAAATTTCTTTTACATGCCCGTGGGTTCGACCAATATCTGAACTGAAGGATGCCACATAGCCCCGGGCGCCATCATCTAAAGAGAGAATGATGTGTGCCAACGAATCTATATTTTCAGGATGTAGAGGCAACCGATTATTTTCATCCTTTACAAGGGTTATTGATTTTCTTGCAATTTCGCTGGCTTTGTTTTGGTGCTTAGGAATTCCAATTATGGTTTCCAATTCTGAAAAGGGAGGTTGAGCTGCATCTGATAAAAGTCCTGCTTCAGCCTTCATTTTCCATATTTTTTCAACAGACTCATTTATTCGTTTTTCACTAATTCTGCCAGATTGCACAGCCTCCACAAGGGAATTAATTGTATGTTTCACATCCATAGGTAAAAGGAGAATGTCAACCCCAGCTTCCACGGCTCTCACTGCAGATTCACCTGCCCAGGCCATTTGGGTCAGCCCCCCCATTTCCATGCCGTCGGTTATGATGATGCCATCAAACCCCATTTCTTTTCGAAGCAGGTCAGTAGTAATAGCAACAGAATGGGATGCCGGATCCCCACTCTCATCCAATCCCGGAAGTGCAATATGCCCCACCATGATCATTTTTACTCCCGCCTCTACCGCTTTTCTAAATGGATACAACTCAAGGGAGTCCAACTCTGCCCGGCTGCCTTCGATGGTGGGCAAACTTGTATGGCTATCTGCAGCCGTATTGCCATGTCCAGGAAAATGTTTAGCACAGGTCACGAGTCCATTATCTTGGGCACCCTGAATAAAGGCTGAGCCAAATTTTGAAACAATTTCCCGATTATCACTGTATGCCCTGAAATTAATTATAGGATTTTTTGGATTGTTGTTTATATCCATCACAGGTGAAAAAGTCACATGAACACCCAATGCCCTGGCTTCCAGGGCGGTGATTCTACCCTGATCGTAGGCGAAGGTGCTGTCTCCTGTTGCTGCTATAGCCATATTGCTGGGGAACAGGGTTCCGCCACCCATCCATTGTCCCAGACCTCTTTCATAATCAGCCGCAACCAATAGGGGATATTTAGCCCATTTTTGAAATTGCTGAATATTGTAGTAACTGCCATGAATACTTCCGCCAAAGGATATTACTCCCCCAATTCCGTCATTCTTCAGCCAATTTTCAAGAGAATTTCGATACCAATGTTCACTATGATAATAGTCCCCTCGAATTCGCACCATAATCATTTGGGCTATTTTTTCCCTGAGGGTTAAATGGGAGATGGTTTCTAGGTTCTGGGCTCTGGGTGCTGGTTGCTGCTTGTCCGCCTCTGGCGGAGGTGCTGGGATGGGTGGCGCAGCACATGCCACAAACATGAGTAATATGAGTAGAATCCTACTCATTAATTAAATTTCGGGCAACACGAGTAGATACTCCCGTTAGGAATTCGTAGGGTATTTTTTTATATTTAATTGCCAAATATTCCAATCGGGTATTTTCATGCTCTCCACCCCAAAATACAGCTTCATCCCCCTCTTTAATTGTATCCTCACCGCAATTTATTGCAATTAAATCCATAGACACCTTACCTATGATGGGATATTGTGAGCCCTTTATTTCTACGCTGCCCGAATTGGAAAATACTGTGGGAATACCATCGGCATATCCTGCCTGAAGCAGTGCAATTTTCTCATCCTTTTCAGCAGTGTAAAGTCGGCTATATCCCACCGAATCACCTGCATTCATTTTTTTCACCAATACAACAGGGGCTTTCATTTTCATCACCGGATTTAGTGAATGGTGAGGTTTTCCAAGCGGCGAGATACCGTACAGGGATATGCCGGGACGCACCATATTAAAGTGAGAATCCGGACAATTTAGAATACCTGCAGAATTAGCAATATGAAAATATTTTATATCAGGTAAAATACTATTGGCTAATTTTATAACCTTCCGGAATTGATCCAATTGCCAATCGCGATACTTAGTATCATTTTCCTCAGCTGTGGCAAAATGGGAATATACCCCCTCCACCCGGATTTCAGGGGTCTCTGACAACATTTGTATAATTGACTCGGCATTTTCAAAGCGGACACCCATCCGACCCATACCCGTATCAATTTTTAAATGGGCAAAAATGGGTGAATTTGCTGAAGCATTTTCTTTAAGTTCAAGCAGATCCTCAATTGAGTTAATAGTGCAGTGAACTTGACCAGAATTATACAATTCAAAATTATCGGAAGTGATTTTTCCCAAATGTAAAATGGGCTCTCGAATGCCGGCATTTATGAGCTCCACAGCCTCACTGCCTAAAGCAACACAGAATCCATGGACACCCATATCTGATAAAACATGTGCAATTGGAATAGCTCCATGTCCGTATGCATTTGCCTTAATAACTGCCATAACTTCAGCAGCCCCCACCATTTTTTTAATGGCGAGATAATTGTGTTTTAAATGATCAAGATGAATATCGGCTTCAGGCTGGAGCAAGTGCGTCTCCTTTTACGATGTCACTCACTTTTATATCAACATCATGTATTTTAGCAGCTAGAATACCAGCGCCATAAGCAGGGGAAATTGAAGAAAAAGTCCACTTTATTTCAGGAAAATTAAATCGAAGGTCATCATTTAATGATTTTCTAAAAAAATCATTTCTAATTACAGAACCATTTCCTGATAACACAATCTGGTTTTCATTATAATCCAATTCATCTGTTAAGGCTATAATATATTCAGAGACAGCATGGGTGGCTTCTTGCATAATGGATAGTGCCACTTCATTCCCTTTTTCAGCCAACCCAATTATGGATTCAGCTATCCCCGCGATGATAGACACAGCATCTACACTTTCGTTTAGATTTTCCATTGCTACCTGAAATTCTTCTTCATCCACATGCTTTAAAAAAACAGACATGATTTCTTCCAAATCTTTATCTCCCAAAACAGATGTTTCATTCAAGGTTAGGTTTAGCAGAGCTTGTCTCCCGATCCAATATCCACTGCCCATATCGCCTTGATCATGTCCCTTTCCTGCCTGCCGGATTGTTTTCCCTTCTGTATTTCGGGACATGCAATTAACACCGGTACCAACCGTCACCAATATACCGAAATCACCCGGGCATCCCAGAATAAATGCCGCTTCATCATCATTCATAATTATCGTCCGCTGTGATAATTTAATATTATCTAACTTGCCAAAAACCATGTCACGGCCATCCTGACTTGACGAACCAGCCAATCCCAGGCCAATTGCATCTACATATTCTAAGGGGATATCTGCAGCACTGCATAAATTATTTATGATATCATGAATACGGGTTGAAGCAACCTCTCCATTCACAGATAAATTGCTCCCCTTATCAATTATTGAGGCAATGGTTTCTCCCGCATCTGTAAATAAAATACCTCTCGTTTTGGAGGCACCTCCATCTACACCAATTATATAAAATTTATCTTCATTATTCATATTTTTCTAAATATTTTATGACTGATTATAAGCGTAATAATACCAATAATAATTGTTCCAAACAGAGTCAGGAAAAATCCAGCCCAATTAAATGGATTATGTAAAATAACGGACCTGACATTTTCAAATGCGGCTGTTGTGGGGATTGTATTGACAACAGAAAGAAACGAGTAAGGGTAATATTTTAGGGGTATGAAATTTCCAAATCCCATGGTGATTCCCATAAATAGGATAAACGAAATATTAACAAAAAATATTCCATTTGAAACCAGCATTCCAATTAAGGTACCCACTACCGAAAAATGTAAAATTAAAGTGAACATTTGAATAGAAATAATGAGGATACTGCTTAAACTGAGGTACTCGTTATTTAGGGTTGATGTAATGAGGATTGCCACAATAAATTGACCAATACCATACATCATACCTCTTGCAATATTTATGATCAATAAATCCAGGTTTGATATTGGTGATTTTAATAGCGCATCAATCTGTTGTGACTCAAATTGTATTTTTCTCATTCGACTTGCAGATTGCAAAAAAGCAGTCATTCCTGCAGCAGTTATCCATATCCCCCCAGCAGACCAGTTCAAATACCGAATATCCATGGTGATAATTCTTGAAAGGGGAATTGCTAAAAATGTATGAATAACAATAGGCATTAAGACCCAAAACAGCACTGTAGGAAATACATGCTTTTTAAATTCTAATAATTCACGTTTAAACAGAGGTAATAGGGGATTCATTCCAAGCCTCCTTCAGTGAGCCCAATAAATAAATCCCTCAGCCTGCAAATACTGGTATCAAGGTCTGCTAAGTCGTGTTCTAATGCCAGGCGCAGAACTTTGAAAAATTGTTGGCGTTCACGGGAATAAAATTCTAACTCTAACCCTTTCAATCTAGGGCGAAGTATTCTGGGAAATTGTTCAAGTTGATCCATAAATTCTTGAGGAGGTTCTTTAGAAAACTTTAGTCGATAATTGGTGAGTCCATGAGTGGTTTCAATCAATCTTTCCAGGGTACCATCCATTTTGATGTTTCCTTGATGAAGAATGGCAATTCTGTTGGCATAGCGTTCTGCCTCAGTAAAATTTTGGGTGGCAAATATTATGGTTTTATCATAGTGAAGTTTATCTAAAATATTCCAAACTGTACTCCGGCTATGAGGATCCATTCCTGTTGTGGGTTCATCCAGCAATAATACTTTTGGGTCATGGACCAAGGCACGGGCAAATAATATTTTTCTCTGCAGACCAAAGGCCTGATCATAAGGAGATTGTTTTAAAAATTGAGTAAACCCCAGTAATTCTGCCCAATGGAGGGTATTTTTCCTGGCTTCAGCTGAGGTTAATCCATGCAGTTGTCCGTGGATAGAAATATTATCAAATATAGTGAGGTCATCATCCAGATTAATATTCTGGGGCATATACCCGCACATGGATCGTGTTTCTAAACTTCTGCTGCTAATATCCTGCCCATGAATATATACAGACCCCGTATCTTTATCGATGAGTCCCACCAACAGTTTGAGAATCATAGATTTCCCCGATCCATTTTCTCCAATAAGTACAAAGGTAGATCCCTTCTCCACACCAAAGGATAAATCTGCCAGCAGGGTTTTCCTGCCAATTGCTTTTCCTACAGCTTTAAATGTTATTGATGCTTCCAAGTTATTTCCTTAATGCTTTTTAAGTTCCTGAGTGCCTAAGTTCGGAGTTCCTAAGTTACAGAGTTGCAAAGTGCCATAGCGCGCCTATCAAAGCAATAGAGTAATAGATGGGTTGCAAAGTCTCTAAATCAAAAATCACTATTCCCTATTCATTATTCACAATTTTTCTTCTCCTTACTCCTGCCTCCAGTCTCCTATTCTAATTAATGTGCTTCATACCAACTGCTCCCATAGTTCCAATCAACTTTTAAGGGGACAGATAAACTCACCGCTCCTTCCATTTTTTCTACCACCATGGCGGCTAATTTATCAACCTCAGCTTTTGGACATTCAAATAAGAGTTCATCATGAATTTGGAGAATCATTTTGCTTTGGTAGTTTTCACTCTCCATTTTATTATGAATGTTTATCATGGCAATTTTTATGATATCCGCTGCGGTACCCTGAATTGGCATGTTAATTGCTACCCGCTCTTCTGCCTGCACAATATTCCGATTGGAAGCATCCAGATTGCCCGTTTTCCGGCGGCGTTTATACAGTGTCTCCACATAGCCTCTGTCTCTTGCCAGGGATATTGTTTCATCCATATATTTTCGGATTCCGGGATAGGTAGCAAAATAATTGTCAATGAGAATTTTGGCATCTGCCATGGAAATTCCCAATTCCTGACTCATGCGGTAGGGACCTGCACCATACATAATGCCAAAATTAACCACCTTGGCAGATCTCCGCTGATCAGGGGTTACTTCTGCTTCAGCAATACCATTTACCAATGCTGCCGTTCGACTATGAATATCCGAATTTTCTTCAAAAGCTTTGATCAGTTCAGGCTCTTGTGAATAATGCGCCATGATGCGCAGTTCCACCTGGGAATAATCCGCTGATAAAATTACCCAATCAGAATTCTGGGGTACAAAGGCTTTGCGGACTTCCCTCCCTGTTTCAGTACGAATTGGGATATTCTGAAAATTAGGCGATGTACTAGATAGTCTACCCGTTGCGGCAATGGTCTGATTGAGTGAAGTGTGCACCCTTCCGGTTTCCTTATTCACATAATTGGGTATGGCATCCACATAAGTATTCTTCAGCTTTGCCAAATGACGGTATTTCAACACTTCTTCCGGTAATGGATGATAATTTTTCAACACCGCCAACACCTCTACTGCTGTACTACGCTTACGGATTGGCTTTAATTCCAATTCATCAAATAAAATTTCACCTAACTGTTTGGGCGAATTAATGTTAAACTCCCTGCCCGCCATCTGGTGGATTTTTTCCGTCAGTTTTTCTAATCCTTCCCCGAATTGCCTGGAAAGATCTGCAAGAAAGTCCAAATTCAAATACACCCCATTTTTTTCAATAGTAGTGAGCACTGGTATTAAGGGAATTTCAATATCATTATAGGGCTCAAATAAACTTTCTTTTTCCAATTTATCTTTTAAAATTTCTGCTAGCTGAAAGGCAATATCCGCATCTTCACTGGCATAAAAAGCAATATCCTCCAGGGGTACCTCTGCCATAGATTTCTGGTGCAGCCCCGTACCAATGAGATTATCAATGGGGACCATTCGATAATTCAAATAATCAATGGAGAGGTAATCCATTTTGTAGGAGTTTTTCTCAGGATGGAGCATATACTCGGCAATCATAGTGTCAAATACTATATTTCCTAAATGAATACCATAGCGACTGAGCACCAAGGCATCATATTTAATATTCTGTCCGCAGAAACGATTATTTTCATTTTCAAAAATGGGTTTGAGTTTTTCTAAAACTGCATCCAGAGTTAATCCGGGTTTGGACTCTTTTTCGGGGTATTCTACAGGAATATAATAGCCATCATTTGCTTTAACTGAAAATGACAAGCCTACAATATCCGCTTGAAGAGGTGTAATAGAGGTGGTTTCCAAATCGAATGAAATAAGCTCCGCATTGGAAATTGTGGTAATTAATAAATCTAAATCCGTTTGGGTCAAAATGGTTTGGTAATTCTTATCCGGCTGTTCCAAAGCAACGACACCATTACCACTTAGCGCCTCAACCTGGGTGATAAGAGAATACATTTCTAAATCCTGGAAATCATAGGTAAGTGCCTCTCCATCCATATCTTTTCGGATGAGTTCTTCAATATGAAATTCTACGGGTACATCACAGTGGATGGTCACAAGCTCTCGGGATAGATGAACCAAATCCCGGCCATTTTGCAGGCCCTCCCGTACACGCTTATTTTTGGCTTCATCGGCATGCTCCAGAATAGTTTCAATATCTTTATATTGATCCAGCAGTTTCTTGGCAGTTTTGGGTCCCACACCATCAACACCCGGCACATTATCAGAGGTATCACCCACCAATGCCAGCATATCAATTATTCCATCTGGACCAACCCCCCATTTCTCCTTCACCTTTATTTTATCATAAATGGTGGTGGGTTTAAAGCGGTTGCCGGGGGAATACATAAAAGTGGTCTCAGAAACCAACTGCATCATATCCTTATCACCGGTGACCATATAGGTAACCAGCCCAGCCTGTTCGGCTTTTTTCACTAGAGTTCCGATAATATCATCGGCTTCATAGCCTGGTTTTTTTAAGATGGGGATATTGGTATGAGAAATTACTTCGTACAGAGGCTCCAACTGCTCTACTAATTCATCGGGCATTTTTTCCCGTGTGGCTTTGTATTCAGTGTAGAGTTTATGGCGAAAAGTGGGCTCCTTGCAGTCCAGCACCACCGCAATATAATCGGGATTTTCATCCCGCAAAAGTTTGAAAAGTGAGTTCATGAAACCAAAAATGGCAGAGGTATGGCGACCATCCTTGGTTGTGAGTGGATTTTTAATCATGGCAAAATGGGCTCGGTAGATTTGAGCCATTCCATCAATGAGAAATAAGCGTTTTGGTGATGTCATGAATTAAGTGAAGAATTGTGGAAATTCTAAGAGGAAATTTTAGACAGGTTTATGGGCTCTGAACAACGGAATAATCTTCAAATTAACCACGAATTACACAAATGACAATTAATTTATGGTAGGGGCGAGGATTGCCTCGCCCTAAGGGATTTCGGGATGGGTAACCTCCGCCGGAGGGCGGACACCCAAGTCCCTACCAAATATATTATTTGTAGGGACAAACACCCATCTAAAACGATGGGCAGGCATTATTCAAAATTCCCTATTCGCTATTCTCTATTTGGAGAGAGAGCCTTTCATCTCCTGGGTGATGTAGCCATTAATTTCCTTATTATCTACATTATAACTGGTGCTATCCTGAATGGCTCTGAGAACATCTCTGCGGCTGATTTGTCCCACTAGTTTTTTTCTTCCACTACAGGCGTACGGCGAAAATTATGCTGCAGGAAAACATCTGCCACTGAAAATAAATCACTATTGGGTTTCACGGTTGACACCACATCTGTCATAAAATTCGAAACAGTACCGCCTGGCATATCATAAAATGATCCATTTGCAAATATTCGCAGGCAATCTTTTTCCGATAATATTCCCACCAGATTATTATTATTATCTATAACGGGCGCCCCGGAAATTCTATTTTTCAGGAGAAGTCCAATAGCAAAGTACACATCCATATCTCTGGTGAGGGTGATGAGTCGGGTGATCATATAATTTTTTACAACTGGTATGTGTTCCATAGCCTATCCTTTATATTAAATTGATAAATCTATTCTTATATCTTATTATGAAATTGGAAAATAAACAATGGATTTATTATTTGAATGTCTTCTCTGAATGGGAATAAATTTTCACGCTTAAATTTTCACTAAATCTAATGAACTAAAAATTTGGAATTCTATTATTACATTATTATGAGCGGAGCAGGATTCCTGCTTCTGGTTTTTATCCATGATATGGTTCAAAAGAAACATGCCATATTGAGGAACTTCCCGCTTGTGGGACATCTCCGTTATCTGTTAGAAAAAATCGGGCCGGAACTTCGTCAATACTGGGTTGCCAACGACAAGGAAGAAATGCCCTTTACCCGCGCCGAAAGATCATGGGTTTATGCCACATCCAAGAAGCAGAACAATAATTTTGGATTCGGTTCATCGGAACTCATGTACGATACCGGCTATCCGATTCTGAAGCACTCTGCCTTCCCTACCAGGGATAAATATGATGCCCATGGAAACCTGCTCACTTCGTCCATGCCCTGTGCCAAACTCATTGGCGCTGCCCATAATCGAAAAAATTCTTATAGACCTGAATCCATTGTAAATATCTCAGCCATGTCTTTCGGCTCATTGGGGAAAAATGCAGTTGCCGCCCTTAATTTAGGCGCTAAGGAAGCTCATTGTTACCATAATACCGGCGAGGGGGGTATCAGTCCGTATCACAAATTGGGTGGTGACTTGGTCTGGCAAATTGGCACCGGATATTTTGGAGCCCGGGATGCAGAAGGAAAATTTTCAATGGAGGTATTCAAACAGGCTATTGAGAATAATCCCACGGTAAAAATGATTGAGATTAAACTCTCACAGGGAGCTAAGCCCGGCAAAGGCGGCATCCTGCCCAAGGATAAAATCACAGAGGAAATCTCCAAAATCAGGGGCATCCCCCGAGACAGGGATTGCATATCGCCAAATAGTCATAGTGAATTTACTAATGTATCTGAACTGGTAGAATTTATTGAATCACTTGCAGACATTTCGGGATTGCCTGTTGGAATTAAAAGCGCTGTTGGTGAATCTAAATTCTGGGAAGAATTAGCAACCCAAATGAAAGCAACCAATCAAGGTCCCGATTTTATTACTATTGACGGAGGTGAAGGCGGTACCGGTGCAGCTCCCCTGGCATTTGCGGACCATGTTTCCCTTCCCTTTAAAATCGGCTTTAAAAGGGTCTATACCATTTTCAAGAATCATGATCTCATAAATGATATTACCTGGATTGGCAGTTCAAAATTAGGCTTTCCAGACAGAGCTGTGGTGGCATTTGCCATGGGCTGTGACCTCATAAATATTGCCCGTGAATCCATGCTTTCAATTGGCTGCATCCAGGCGCAGCAATGCCATACGGGCCATTGCCCTTCAGGTGTTGCCACCCATAATGCCTGGTTGATACGGGGAGTGGACGTTCCCACCAAATCAAAACGAGCTGCCCAGTTCTTAAAAGGCCTGCGGAAAGAAATACTCCAGCTCACCTATGCCTGCGGATATACCCACCCCTGCCAATTTACGGGTCAGGATATTGAAATATCTTCAGGAGTAAATTTGTTTGATCCATTAGAAAAAATAATAGGCTATGAAAAAGTGAATGTACCTATGGCAGAATTGGATAATATTTTACATAATTAGAGGAATAGAATGACTCCAATACAGCAGAACCTCAGCAACATCAGAAAATGGTTAGCCGAAAATGACCTGGATATATTTATCATCCCCCATGCAGATGAGTATTTATCAGAGTATATACCGCCGGAAAATGAACGCTTAGCATGGGCAACTGGATTCACTGGGTCTGCTGGCATGGCAATTGTCTCCCAAGATAAGGCAGCTATTTTTGTGGATGGCCGTTATACCGTTCAGGTTAAGGAACAGGTGGACAGTAGTATCTATAATATTCTACATATCTCTAATGATCCCTGGATGACATGGCTGAAGGACAATCATAAATCAGGAGCAAAAATTGGCTATGATCCCCGAATGCATCGAGCGAATTGGAAGAAAGCTACTGAAAAGAAATTAAACGGGACCCTCAAATTGGAAGCAGTTACCGTGAACCCTATTGACCTGTATTGGGAAAATCGACCAAAATCAGTCGATGATAAGGCTATTCTACTGGATCAGAAATATACCGGAAAATCCAGCCTTGATAAGAGGTTGGAATTGGGAAAGGTGATTTCTGACAATGACTGTAAAGCCGCCTTTATTACCCAATTAGATTCCATTGCCTGGCTATTGAATATTCGCGGTACTGATGTTCCCTGTAACCCGGTGCTGCTATCCCATGGAATTCTATATGCTGATGGTGCTTTCGACCTCTTTATTCCCCAAACTAAAATTCCTGAGGGATTTCAAGAGCATGTAGGCAAAAATGTGCAGGTTTTCTCCCCAGATAATATTCAATCCAGATTGGGGGAGTTATCTAGTAGTAAAGTACAATTTGATGCAGCCAATAGCAACGTATGGGCTAAAAATATTCTCTCCGACTCCAACTTGGAAATTGTGGAAAAGGAAGACCCCTGCAGCTTACCCAAAGCTTGTAAGAATTCGGTGGAAATCCAGGGAATGAAAAATTGCCATATCCGGGATGCAGTGGCAGAATGTAAGTTCCTGGCATGGGTAGAGAGCGAAGTTGAAAAAGGGAACCTCCATGATGAGGGTACCCTGGCTGACAATTTGGATTCCTTAAGAGCCGAGCAGGCTGATTTTCGGGGAATCAGTTTTGGTACTATTTCAGCAGCGGGAAGCAATGCAGCCATGTGCCATTACAGCCATAAAAATTACGATACACCCGGTAAACTGGAAATGGATTCGGTCTATCTGGTGGATAGCGGCGGTCAGTATTTAGACGGCACCACCGACATCACCCGAACGGTGGCAATTGGGTCACCCAGCGATTTCACTAAAAAGGCATTTACTTTGGTCCTGAAAGGCCATATTGCCCTGGGTTCAGCTCAATTCCCAGAAGGCATCGGCGGTCAGCATCTGGATACATTGGCACGGCAATTCCTCTGGCATGAAGGGTTGGACTTTGACCACGGTACCGGTCATGGTGTAGGCTCATATTTAAATGTGCATGAAGGCCCTCACCGTATTGGTAAAGGTTCCAATAAAGTACCACTAAAAGAAGGTATGGTAGTTTCTAATGAACCGGGATATTATGAAGAAGGGAAATTCGGTATCCGTATAGAAAATCTCATTTTTGTGAAGCAAATAGATGAAGTAAATGGCAAAAAACTTTTGGGCTTTGAGAACCTTACTTTTGTCCCCATTGACACCAGCTTACTGGACCACTCCATAATGACCCATAAAGAAAAAGATTGGCTGAATACCTATCACACAGAAGTTTTAGAAAAGGTAGGACCGCATGTTGAAGGGGAAGTTTTGGACTGGCTGGAGAAGGCTGTAAAATCCATATAATTGAATTAACCTCTCGAAAGTTCCTTTGCTATTAAGAAGTTTATCCTTCGAAAGGTTTTATTTTAAAAAAACTATTTTTGTCCCCTCTACCTGTCGAATGACGGTAGCCTCTCCCCCCACCTTTTCAATGGCTTCAGCCACTGCGTCGGGATTCTCCGGGGCATAGGCAAACATGCATCCGCCACCCCCAGAACCATTAATTTTTCCTCCCAATGCACCAGTCTTCAGGGCTGCTTCCAGCATGGCTTCGATTTTAGGGGTACTTACTTTTAATATATCACGTAGAACTGCATGATGATCCGTAAGCAAGTTACCAATTAATTCATAATCAGGATTCCCAGATTGCAATACAGACAACGCTTCCCTGAGAATATCTCGATTTTTAACGGTACCCCTGAGAGTGAGGAATTTAGTGAAATTTACAATATCTGTAATTTTAATGGAATGGAGGCTGAATCCCGGATTATCATTCTTTAATTTATTACTTATATCCAGACGGTTATCCTTGCAGCGTTGCAATATATCCAGTGTATTCTTTTGTTCCAGGGAATCACCCAGTACAAATGCCCCTGGTATGGGTTTTAATGAACTAAGTGTAATGTCTGGTTCTGATTCCAGGTATATTAAGCCTCCCATTGCTGTGGAGTACTGATCCATCATGCCGCCGGGTTCGCCAAATTCCACCACCTCCGCTTTATACGCAAGCTGAGCAATTTTGTCTGGCTGCCAGTCGATGGGTTCATCTGCCATTTGGGAAAGGAAATGTATCCACCCCACCATAATAGAAGAGGAGCTGGAACAGCCAGCCTGAAGGGGAATATTGCTGGTGACTTCCACCTCAAATCCCTGTGAAAAAGTGAGGCCTTCATCCTGGCATGCTTTTATACCGGATTTAAAATAATCCCTCTGATGGGTGTAGCTGAGATCATCCAGAGAAAAAGATTCCATTTCATTGATATCAGGTTTATGAATTACAACCCTGTCTCCTGCCTCCTGTTTCTTCCGCATTTTTCGGCGCTTTATCCCGCCATCGGCGGGGCTTTCTCCACTTATTCTTGAGTACAACGACACCGCCATTGCAATAACCGGTAATCCCAAATAATCCTGATGCTCACCAAAGAGACAGATGCGGCTGGGAGTTTTAATGGTCAAGGGAAAGTTACTTTTTTGGAATCACTGCCAATGTTAATCTGCTGACGCAGATAAGATCATCATCTTCATTGGTGATTTCAATATTCCAGACTTGAATTTTTTTACCAATCCGGATGGGAGTGGCTTTTCCATAAACCCAACCATCCCGGACAGATTTTAAATGATTGGCATTAATTTCGATACCCACCACCGTTTCATTATTTGAATAGACCTTAATGCCACCACCGATACTGCCCAATGTCTCTGCCAATGCTACGGAAGCGCCTCCATGGAGTAATCCAAAGGGTTGGGTAGTCCGCTCATCTACAGGCATTTTCCCGCATATAAAATCATCCCCAATATCGGTGATTTCAATGCCAATGGTGGAGGTCATGGTATTTTGAATACTGTCATTTATGCGTTTAAGTTTTTCCTGCTTTTCCATTTAACTCATTCTCCTTTTCAATTGATATCCGCAAAAACCACCCAAAATAAGCAACAGCATTCCAGGATAATTATTTCCATAGATAAGCTGCCCTACTCCCAATAGAAAGCCGTATACAGCAATGCATCCCAACAGCATATTGAGTATTCCCTGGGGTACGGGCCAGGGTTCGGAGGCACCCTCAACTTGGTATTTTTTCCAACCCGGACCACCGGGATTTACCTTTTTCACGAATTTCAGGAGGGTTTCTTCATCGTCAGCCGGTGTTATAAAAGTGGCGGTAATCCAAATAATCGTAGTGAGAATCGCTCCAATTACAATTTTTTGCCAGCTGTCTAAGTCAACATTCCCGAAATTCATATATCCGGCTATTATCAATGAGGAAAGCATGGCTACAATTTCTGTATAGGCATTGATGCGCCACCAGAACCAGCGCAGGATGTATATGAGGCCTGTACCGGCGCCAATCATGAGCAACAGATTAAATGCCTGACCGGCGCTGGTGAGCATGAGTCCCAGTCCACCCCCTAAAATAATGGATATGACTGTAAACATCCTTCCAACTGCCACCAATTGTTTTTCCGATGCATCTGGCCTGATAAAACGTTGATAAAAGTCGTTCACCAGGTAACTGGCACCCAGATTCACCTGGGTGGACATGGTGCTCATGAAAGCGGCAATGAGTGAGGCTGCCACCAATCCTAATAAACCGGAGGGCAAAAGGGTGAGCATGGCCGGATAAGCCACATCATGCCCCAATTTATCTGCCGGCAGATTAGGGAAGGCGGATTGCAAATCTTTAAGTTCTGGGAAGACAACCAATGATGCCAGATGAGTATCCAGGGCCAGGGCCGCAGGGCATAATGAGCTGCGTTGAATAAAAAAGTGGCACTCACGGCGTTGGATTCATCCTTAGCAGAAAACATACGCTGAGCAATATAGCCGCCGCCGCCAGGCTCTGAACCGGGGTAATAACTCGCCCACCATTGTACCGCCAGAGGTACCAATAACACCGGTACCCACACATTAGGATCAGACATATCCGGAAACAATGCCAGTTTACCTACCACATTACTATGGGTCAATAAATTTGAAAGTCCCCCAATTTGGGGCAATCCCAAGATGTACATCATCCCCCAAACTGAGCCGATCATTGCCAGAGTGAACTGAACAAAGTCGGTAATAATGACCGCCTTGAGGCCACCCAAAGTCGAATAAGCCAGTGTGATAGAACAGGCAATGGTCAATGTGACCCAGCCGGGCAAACCCAGAACGATTTCCCCAAATTTTATTGCTGCCAGGCTCACAGCACCCATCACCAGCACATTGAAAACTAAACCTAAATACAAGGCTCTGAAACCACGGAGAAAAGCCGCTGCTTTGCCGCTGTACCGTAGTTCATAGAACTCAATATCGGTTAAAACACCAGAGCGGTGCCATAGTTTAGCATAAACGAAAACAGTTAACATTCCCGTCACTAAAAATGCCCACCAGGTCCAATTGCCGCTGACACCATTCTGCCGTACAAGATCAGTTACCAAGTTGGGAGTATCGGTAGAAAAGGTGGTTGCTACCATACTCACTCCCAAAAGCCACCAGGGCATGTTCCGCCCTGCCAGGAAAAAAGAGCGTGTATCCTTTCCGGCTTGTTTAGAAGCCCAAATTCCCACTGCTAAAGAAAGGAGGAAGTAAGCTCCTATAATCGTCCAGTCTAATGAAGATAAAGTCATATTATATTCCCTTGGTTAAACCAAAGATTGGTTGATTGGTTTTCCATTTCCCCCGGGTGAAATCAGGGATTTCGACTGATGTGGAATTATTGGCGATGGATTCCTCTGATAATGGGCAAATCACTGACATACTCACCGCATCATAAACATCAATGGGCGGAGGTACATCCTGTTTAATGGATTCAACAAATGCCCTCAGGATGAAAAAGTCCATACCCCCATGCCCAGACCCCGATGCTTCATTTTCAAAGCGCTTCCAGAGCGGATGATCATATTCCTGCATATATTCTTCTTCAGATTCCCACAGATGTTCTTCCGTGCTCCTGCCTTCAATATAAATAGAATCATTGTCCCTCATCCAAATGCCTTTGGTTCCCTGTACCCTGAAATTCAGACTGTAGGGTCTGGGAGAATTAGTATCATGGCTGAGCATAATGGTTTGCCCATTAGCACATTTAATAACCGTAGTTACAATATCCCCCAGCTTAAATTGTACTTTGGCATTGGGATGCTCTTTGCCACCCAATTTTACAATATAATTATGCAGTCCTCTGCTTTGAGTTGCAGTGGAGGTCAAATGAACCATGCGGTTACCGCGGTTAATATCCAGCATGGTGCTCACGGGTCCCAGACCGTGAGTGGGATACAGGTCGCCATTACGGTTAACGGAGTGGTTAGTACGCCACTTAGACTCGGAATAACCTTTTTTTCCAAATTCAACACCCCCGCCGTAGGGTTGTTTACCATCGTTGAATTTTACATGTCGCAGGTCGTGCTGATAACCACCCTGGCAATGGAGGAGTTCCCCAAATAAGCCCTGCCTTACCATATTCAGCACTGCCATGACATCCCGGCGGTAGCATACATTTTCCATGATCATGCAGAATTTACCGGTTTTTTCGGAAGTGTTTACCAAATCCCAGCAATCATCTACGGTTAAAGCGGCCGGGACTTCCGTTCCCACGTGCTTCCCTGCTTTCATGGCAGCTAGAGCCATTTCCGCATGCCATTCCCATGGAGTGGCAATATAGACGCCATCCAGTTCTTCATTAGTCACCATATTGCGAAAATCTTCGTCGCCTTTTTTATAAACTTTCGGCTCCGGTTTTTGTGCATCTTTTAAAATTTTGAGGGCTGATTCAATCATGTCATCATCAATATCACATATGGCTGGGATGTCTATCTCGGGGTATTTTGCCGCCAGCCATAATACCCATTGGCCTCTCAATCCCGTCCCTATAACTCCAATTTTAATACGTTTATTAGAAACAATATCGCTAAAGGCTAATTTTGGTAAAATGGCAGTACCTAATCCGGCAACTGCGGAAGTTTGGATGAATTTTTTTCGTTTCATTTTTTCTCCGATTGAATAGGATTTAAAATTACCAGCTTTTCAGGTAATCATTGAAGCAGCAAATTTGATTTAATCCAATTTGTTGTAGTGTTTTATAAATTTTTCCCTCCTTTCCATAGGTTGAAATGTGTATATTACTCTCCTAGAAGAAGCCCGGTTTTAGCACAAATTGGGAAAAATTGAGGCGCAATATCCTTCTGTAAACGTTTCAATTGCGGAACTAAATCCAGAAATACCTAAAAGAAAGTATTATACTATGGCTGATCAATCAAAATATATCTGGTTTAATGGTGAAATCATCCCCTGGGAGGATGCAAAAATTCATGTGATGTCCCATGTTCTCCATTACGGCAGCGGGGTATTTGAGGGCATTAAATGTTATACTACAGATGAGGGTCCAGCCATCTTCCGCTTAGGCGACCACGTACACAGGCTCATTCAATCCGGTGAAAAATATGGTATTCAAATCCCCTATGATCAGGATGTACTTACCCAGGCTTGTGTTGATATTGTCAATGCTAACCACTTTGAAAACTGCTATATCCGGCCCATTGCTTTTTATGGATACGATACGTTGGGAGTCCATCCTAAAGGCTGTCCGGTTGAAGTAGCCATTGCCAGTTTTTTCTGGGGCGCCTATTTGGGAGATGACGGTGTTGAAAATGGTGTAAACATAACTGTATCTCCCTGGAAAAAGATATCATTAGATGCATTCCCCCCTTCGGCAAAAGCCTCCGGACAATATTTAAATTCAATGCTCGCCGTTCAGGATGCCCGTGAAAGGGGTTACGATGAAGCCCTGCTTTTAAACCAGGATGGCAATATTGCAGAAGGTTCTGGACAGAATATATTCATTGTGAAAAATGGGAAGGTTTTCACCAATGGGGAATCTGCCTCCATTTTAATGGGTGTTACCCGGAAATCGGTTATTCAATTGTGCAGAGATTTAGGATTTGAAATTCAAATTGGTGATTTAACTCAAGAAATGTTCATGAATGCAGACGAAGCATTTTTTACCGGTACCGCTTCTGAAATAACTCCCATCGCTTCAGTGGATGATTCCCAGTTTAAGGATGGAAAACCGGGGACTATCACACTCCAAATAAAAGAAAAATATTTGAATATTATCCATGGGAAGGATAACGGTTATAAACATTGGCTTACCCTTGTTCGGCATAAAAATGCCATCGATTCCATCGTTTCCGAGTAACTTCCTGCAACAAAGCAATCCTTTTTACAGATCAGCAATTTGCTGTAATTTCTCCTTGATGGGGACATGAATTGTTTCGATATTTCTGTTATATTATTCAAAGCAAAGCCCACATTTGTTTAATTTAAAACACCATCCAATATTTAATGGATTTATACAAACAGATACAATTAGCCACTTTATTTTTTAACATGAAAATTTATTTAAGAATTTGCTTCAGTTTTTTGCTAATAATCCTTTTTTCTGCCTGCGCACATTTTTCATCAAAAGAAATATCCACTCAATCAACCTCACCTGCAAAAAAATATGATGTGATCATTTACCGGGACACTTGGGGAGTCCCCCATATTTTCGGTAAAACAGATGCCGATGCAGCCTATGGATTAGCCTATGCCAATGCTGAGGATGATTTGCAAAATATGCAGGATGCCTTGTTGGCTGCCCGGGGTAAACTGGCTTCCGTGTATGGTAAAGATCAAGCCCCCAATGACTACATGGTGCATCTTTTTGAAATCTGGCGCAAGGTAAACAATGGGTATGAAACAGACCTAACCCCTGCAACTAGGAAAATCTGTGAAGCCTATGCAGAAGGGATAAATCAGTATATTTTAGACCATCCCGGAGAAGCACATCCCGGAGTTTATCCTGTAAATGGTAAGGATTTAGTGGCAGGTTTTGTCCATAAAACTCCCCTCTTTTTTGGTGTCCAAAATTCTCTACAGAAAATGATGGAGCGTAAACCGGATGAATTTCAAGAAAACTCAGGCTGGTGGGAGAATCACAAAAAAACCCGAGGGAAAACCTTAACTAAAGGTTCCAATGTATTTGCTGTATCTTCCAGCCGTTCAGAAGATGAGAAAATCCGCTTAGCCATTAATTCCCATCAACCATGGGATGGTCCCTTTGCCTGGTATGAGGCTCATATACATAGTGAAGAAGGCTGGAATATGGCAGGTGGCTTATTTCCCGGTTCACCCATTGTATTGGTGGGGCATAATGAACATCTAGGTTGGGGACATACCGTAAATGCTCCCGACTTAGTGGATATTTATGAACTGGAAATCCACCCCGATGATTCCTACTTATATAAATACGACGGCCAATGGAAACAGCTGAAAGTTAAAAAGGTACCCATTAAGGTTAAACTATTTGGACCCTTTTCTTGGACTTTTAAAAAGGAAGCCCTTTGGTCTATTCACGGTCCGGTATTAAGGGGGAAATATGCCACTTATGCCATGCGCTTTGCAAACTATGAAGATATTCGTGTAATTGAGCAATGGTACCGTATGAATAAGGCTGCCAATTTTGAGGAGTGGCAATCTGCAATGCAAATGATGGCCATTCCCATGTTCGGCACTGGTTATGCCGATAAGGATGGTAATATTTTATACCTGTATAATGCTAAGTTACCACTCCGCACCGAGGGTTATGACTGGCAGGGGGTTTTACCGGGTAATTCCTCAGAAGTCGTTTGGACTGAATACTTACCCTATGAAGATTTACCTCAAGTGCTGAATCCACCATCTGGATTTATTCAGAACTGCAATAATACTCCTTTTACTACTACCACTGGCAATGGAAATCCAAATCAGGAAAATTACCCGGATAGTTTTGGCATTGAGAGCCGCATGTCAAACAGAGCCCTGAGAGCTATGGAACTTTTTGGTAAAGATATGTCAATTTCTGCCGAAGAGTTTGAACAGTATAAATTTGATCTGCACTACTCCGATGATTCCTATATGTCATTGTTTGTAGATCGCTTGATCTCCCTTTCCCATAATTTTGAGGATGACCAATTGCAGGAGGGAGTAAATGTCCTCAAAGCCTGGGATAAGAATACTGATTTTGAAAATATTAATGCTTCATTGCCAATTATTTCTTTTGGCTGGTTTATGGAAACACTGCCAACAGATGTCTCAGATGAAAACCTGATTGAGAGTTTTACCTTTGCAGTAAAGTATCTCTATAATCATTATGGAAAATTGGATGTAATTTGGGGCAAGGTAAATCGCCTTGTCCGTGGCAGTGTCAATCTGGGTGTTGGGGGCGGACCTGATATTTCCCGAGCAGTATATGGTATTCCTACCAAAGAGGGTTACTTGAAAGGCTATGCCGGAGATGCATTCCTCATGCTGGTGGAATGGGGAAAAGACGGTGAGGTAAACTCAAGAAGTATTCATCAATACGGCTCCAATACACAGCACGAAACATCAACTCACTATGCAGATCAGTCCAAACTCTTTGTAAAACAGAAATTAAAACCTGTATGGTTAAAATTACAGACGATTAAAGAAAATTTAGAGCATGCTTATTCACCGGGAAATAAATAATGATAAAAGTAATTTGTAATCAAAAAATATTATGCTGTTTCCTTTTTCTTTCACTCTCATTTGGAGGGTTTGAAAAGGAGTTTCAGACTAAACTTATATTGGCCGAATCGGGAGATACCCTGAAAATCCCTACGGGTATACAGCAGTTGTTGGGGACGCTTTCACTGGATGGGAAGGAAAATATTGTCATCAGCGGCAATGGCATTGATGAATCCATTCTATCTTTCAAAAACCAGGAAGACGGCGCTGAAGGGTTACGGATAATCAATTGCAAAAATATCAGGCTGGAGAATTTTACCATCCAAGATAAAAGTGCAGGAAACAGATGGCATTAACATGGTGAATGTAAAAGCCGAATGGACAAATGGCCCCAATCCAGAAAATGGCGCCTATGGGCTGTATCCGGTCCAATGCCGGAATGTGGTAATAGATAAATGTATTTCTGTTGGCGCATCGGATGCCGGAATCTATGTGGGACAATCTGTAAACATTGTGGTGAAAAACAGCGAGGCATACCATAATGTGGCCGGCATTGAAATTGAAAACAGCATTAATGCCGATGTTTTTGGAAATAATGCTCACCACAATACAGGCGGAATTCTGATATTTGACCTTCCCGATTTGATTGTAAAAAAAGGCCAGAATGTGCGGGTGTTTGACAATCTTTTGGAAGAAAATAACTTGGATAATTTTGCACCCCCTGGGAATATAGTGGGAACAGTGCCAGCCGGAACCGGAATCCTGGTTTTGGCTACCAGCGATGTTGAGATTTATAATAACTGCATCATCAATAATAAAACGATTGGGACTGGAAGGAACTACCAGTCACAGATACTTTGTATAATCCTTATACTTCTGCCATTCATGTTCATGATAATTTCTTTGAGCGCGGGAAACAAATACCCACTTTGAAACATGAAATTGGCACATTACTCTTTCTGAAATTCGGCCGGGATGTACCCGATATCATTTATGATGGCATGCCCGATCCGCAATATTTAAACTCAGAAGGAGAAATATTCCCAGAGCAGAGCCTGTGTATTCAGAATAACGCCAATGCCGATTTCCTGAATCTTGAAATAGACAAGAATTTTGAAAAATGGTACACCCCTTTTTTCGCCCGTTTTTCCCAGGATGTTTTACCTTACAACTGTGAACTTCCTCCCTTAAAAGAAACCTTAACCAGTCAATAAACATGCCCGTATCAACATTTACCAATAGTCTGGTTGCAGGGCTATTTGTTTTATTCTCATTAATTAAAGCAAATCCCCTGGAATATGCCAAACCCAAACTGTCGGATTACGGATTTTTCAAAGAACCTATGGCAGAACAAATCCCGGTAGATAACATTTTCCCCTACCGTATTTCAACTCCCCTATTTACGGATTATGCCCTTAAGTCCAGATTTATTGTTCTTCCGGATGGAAAGAAAGTCAGCTACATCAGCTCCGAAGAATTTGATTTTCCGGTGGGGACTATTTTTATAAAAACATTCTACTATCCTGCTGATTTCAGGGCACCTGAAAAGGACTGGCAGATCATTGAAACCCGTTTACTGATGCATACGCTAGAGGGTTGGACAGGCTACCCCTATGTGTGGAATACAGAGCAAACCGATGCCGTATTAGAAATTGCCGGGGACCGGCAAAAAGTATCCTGGATTGACAAACAGGGTAAATCCCAAAATGTAAATTACCTGGTGCCCAATTTCAATATGTGTAAGGGCTGTCATGTCATTGATAAAACTTTTCAGCCCATCGGTCCTAAACCAAGACTTTTAAATTGTGATAATTATTACGATGGCGCACACAAAAACCAACTTGATAAGATGTTGGAATTGGAAATGGTGACTGGAATGCCGTCAGTTGAAACAATACCGGCTACAGCCGAATGGGGAAGTGAACACTATTCTCTTAATGACCGAGCCCGGGCCTACCTGGATGTGAATTGCGCCCATTGCCATAATTCAAAAGGCCCAGCCAATACCTCAGGTTTATTTTTGGAATATAACGAAAAGGATCTTAAGAAACTGGGTGTATTCAAACCGCCCATTGCTGCCGGTAGGGGTTCTGGTAGTTTGGATTTCAATATTGTGCCCGGTAAACCGGATAAATCCATCTTTATTTTCAGGATGGAGTCCACTGACCCGGGAATACTAATGCCTGAATCCGGGAGAAAAATGGTTCATAAAGAAGGGGTGGCATTGATAAGAGATTGGATTTTATCCCTTGAGGATAACTGATCTAATTTAATCGAATAATGGTTTTATGCTACCACAACCTCATTTTTCCAAATATCAAAGCCAAAATCACCAACTGGATCCACATAATCAGCAGGAATAGAAGTCACATATTTCTGTAGACGTTGATGGTGATTTACCACTTCCCCTATAATAATAACTGCGGGAGTTTTCAAATTTGTCCCTTCTAATTCTTTTTCAACATTTTCCAAAGTTGATATAAATATTTGCTGAGAGACCATGGTACCATTCTGGACGATTGCCAGAGGTGTTGAACTAGATTTCCCATTTTTAATAAGTCCGCTCACTATTTCGCTGATATTTTTAACCCCCATATAAAAAACCAGAGTTGAATTTAATTCTGCTAATGCTCTCCAATTATGCTTTCCATTTTTTTCACATTGATGACCGGTAATAAGGGTTGTACTCTGTGCTTCATTCCGCGATGTTAACGGAATACCAAATCCAGCTGCAGCCCCAATACCAGCTGTAACTCCGGCAATAACCTCAAAAGTTATCCCCGCTTTTGCCAAGGCTTCAGCTTCTTCAGCACCTCGGCCAAAGATGAAGGGGTCTCCCCCTTTTAGTCTTACAACCTGCTTTCCCTGATTGGCTGCTTCAATCAACAGAGATTGAATGGTTGCCTGACTTACGGAATGTTTCCCTTCACGCTTGCCTACAAATATTTTTTCTGCATTGGGATTAATCTCAAATACTAAATGAGGGTGAACCAGTGCATCATGCAAAATTACGTCTGCATTTTGGATGGCCTGCAATCCTTTAACGGTAATAAGTTCAGGGTCTCCGGGACCAGCACCCACTATAAACACTTTTCCTCGTTTAACCTGTTTTGGAATAAATTTATTTTTGGTGCTGTTTACCAATTTCTCCATGACCTGCTTCTTCTGGGAATAGGACGAAATAGAATTAATAATTTTTACCCGCTGTAAGGCCAATTTTTCTAATGCCTTCCCCCACACTCCTTTGGACATATTTTTAATATGATCCCTGATAAATTTACCAAATGAGGGGCACTTACCATTGGTAGATACGGCAACTTTTACATCCCCATCCTGAAAAACAGAACCCATATAAAAAGAACATAATTCTGGCTGATCAACAACGTTCACTGGGATTCCATATTGTTGGGCATCTTCATATACCTGACGGTTTACATTCACATCATCTGTTGCTGCAATTACTAATTTGTAGCCATCTACATCATTTTTTTGATACGCAGTTTTCTGAATTGTGACAGGAAGAGATCGTATTTCTTCCGAAATCGCAGGTGATTTCACCGTTATATCTGCTTCACCTTCCAGTAATTGTTTTATTTTCTGGTAGGCAATTTTTCCGCCTCCAACTACTATGCAGGGTTGATTTTCAAGCTTCATAAAAATGGGTAAAAGTCTATTCATTTAGTTTGCCTTAGTTTTAGTTTCATTTAAACTTATTGTAGTTGATTTATGTAATCCGCATTCCGTTTTATTCGTTCCATTCCATCGTCCGCTGCGTTCATCATCTCCAGCGAAGACCGGACTAGTGCATTGTTTACAGCCAATACTGGGATAATTTCGGTCATGTAACTCATTATAGGGCAGATCATGCTCTTTTATATAATTCCACACTTCATCATGGGTCCAATTTAATAATGGATTCATTTTGATCACGCTGAACCGGGGTTCTAATTCTACTAATCCCGCACTGGATCTAATGGCTGTCTGTTTTTTACGAATTCCAGTGATCCAAAAATCATAGTCTGCAAGCGCCTTGTTCATTGGGAGAACTTTTCGCAGATTACAGCATGCGTCAGGATCATTTTCCCAAAGCTTTTCACCATATTGTTTTCCTTGTGCTTCAGGAGTCAATTCAGTTGAAAATCGTAGGAATTTAAATCCATACTTTTCTTCCAATTTCTTTTTTAAATCGTAGGTTTGTTCAAATAGAAAACTGGTATCGATATAAAATACGGATATATTATTAGTCACCTTAAAAAGCATATCCAGTAAAACAATTCCTGGAGGCCCAAAACCGGTTCCCATCACTACCTTGTCATTGGGCAGTTTTTCAACGATCCATTTGAGAAATCCTTCCGGATTTTTACTGTAGTGATCTACATTTGAATTTTTTACATATTGTGTTGCTGTGCTATTCATTTTTCCTCTTCCTTTTTAGTTAAATATGATATTTGTATCATCTTGAAAATTTATGGTGAATGCCAATCTTTCACCACTTTGAGAGTAATCCTCAATTACCCACTTCCCACTGGGATACATATTTGTTAATATTTCTTTAAACGTATTGGAGAACAATTCTTGATTCTGCTCATTATTTTCTGCTAAGAGACGGTCATTTGCTATAAATCGGAATGAATTTGATTGAAAATCCACTTCACTCCCAATTTTATTTTTATGTAAAAGTTCCGCTGCCTGTAGTGAGGTTGCAAATACAGATTCAAAACGTTTTTGAAAATCACCATCAATTTTTGCTTTCCGTAAATATAATAATCCCGGCATGTTATTTTCCTTATCCAGGCTGAAGTGCCCTTCATGTGCTATGAGCATAATACCAGGTCCATCGGGAATATGAGAGTAATCAATGACATCTATAAGCATGTGCTCAGGGACAGAATTAGTCTTAATCCAATTATGGAAAACCGGGATGAAATCCTTGGAAGGATAACTGCCATTCGGTTTAAAAAAGAGTTTTATGCCGAATTTCTGTAATTCCATAATTATATAGCCTTTCCACTTAGTTCTTTTTTCTCAATATCCATCATCTTGGCATAACAGGCATGTGCGGCTTCAATAAAAAGCTGGCTCTCTTCAATCTTCCGGTGTACGCTATCATTATTTAAATTTGAGGGAGGATTTTCATTTCTATTGATGAGGTATTTTCCAAATTTTCCATGAGCAAAGCGGTCCCAGAATAATTTGGTGTCGTAAAAATGCTGTTTGAATTCAGTCACAATTTCATCTGGATCACTGGAAATATCCTGGAATTCCTTGCGCAAAAGAGCGGATGCACCTCGTATCATGGCCTTATAGGCTTTATCCTCAGCTTCATCCAGTTTGCCATCTTCAAGCTCAACTTGTGCCTCAAAGCAAATACGCTCAGCAGACTGCAATTCAACTTCTGTGAGGGATACTACCTCTCCGGCACATTCACCCACACCCATATCACCCAGAGTAAATACCCGTGGATCTCCCCAGTCAGTGTAAAATGAAGAATCTTCCAAATAAGGCGGCACTTCAGTAAATTCCTGTATTTGCTCCTTCAAAACCGATTTCTTTTTCCGCGCGAAAAATTCCTGAAATGATTCTTCTTTGCTACTGCGGTTTTCTACATAATAATCCGTCAATTTTAAAACCACTTGGGGGATATTTTTTGATGGAACAGCGCCAATAGCAAGTCCGAAGTTTCCGGCATTATTTGTCCACTGTCCACCAAGAACCACCTGAAAATGAGGCACTTTATAGCCTTTAAATGTGCGGCTGTTGCCGTAAAAACCCATATCAGCAATATGGTGCTGACCGCAGGAATTAAAGCAGCCGCTGATTTTTATACGCAGGTTACGAACGGCTTCATCCAGTTCCCATTGTTTGGGTGCGAGCATCTGCCGCAATTCATCTGCCAGGCCTCGTGAAGAGGCAATACCCAGTTTGCATGTGTCAGTACCGGGACAAGCCGTAATATCTACAATGGTGCCAGCACCGGGATCCGCTAAACCAATAGCATTCAATTCCTCATACAATCCTGGTAAATCAGATTCACTCACCCAGCGCAGAACAAAATTCTGCTCAACGGTTGTCCGGACATAATCACCAATATATTTTTCGGCAATGTCAGCCAGTTTTCGGGTTTGATGCGATGAAATATCGCCCAAAGGCAGCATAATTACTACTACCTTATAGCCTTCCTGGCGCTGAGAAATAACATTCTTTTCCTGCCACTGGTCAAACCCTTCGGGCTTTACTTGTCCATTTAATGAGGACGATTTTTTTATTGGATTTTCTCCCCAAGCCGGAAGTTCGTCAATGTAGCTGGTCCAGCGCTCATCGTGTGGGAGTATCTGACGTTCTTCTTCAACCAGGCGAGTGAATTCTTCCAATCCCAACCTGGCTACTAAAAATTTTACACGAGCCTTGGCACGATTTTTCTTTTCACCCAGACGGGTGAATACTCGTCCAATTGCCTGCATCAAGGGTAAAATTTCATCTTCAGCAAGGAAATCATACATAATCTTGGCTTGATGAGGCACAGCACCTAAGCCACCACCTACATAAATTTCAAATCCATTTTTACCATCTCTGATTTTAGCAATACCTCCTAAATCATGCATGTTTACAATACCGCAGGCATGCTCACTGCAGCCGGAGAAGGCAATCTTGAACTTCCGGCCAAAATCCTGGCAGTCAGGGTGATTCAGCATAAATTCTGCCATTGCCTTGGCATAGGGAGACACATCAAAAGTTTCATCCTGACAGACTCCGGATAATGGGCAGGCAGTGACATTCCGAACAGCATTTCCACAGGCTTCATGGGTTGTGATGCCTACTGCTGCCAGGCGACGCATTATGGTGGGAGTGTCTTCTATATGTACAAAATGGTACTGGATATCCTGGCGGGTAGTAATATGAACCACGGCATCAGCATATTCTTCAGAGAGGTCAGCCAGCATCCGCAACTGCTTGGGGTTTACACCTCCAAAGGGTATTTTAATCCTGAGCATTCCAGGCGCATCCCAAACCGTTTCTGGTCCCTTTAGTTTATCACCACTGGGATACTTCAATTCCCTAGACTGTTCACCATCATGTCGCTGGCCATTGTCATAGCGCTGACCATAAACCCCTTTCCGCAAACGGGTTTCAGCAAATATCTTATCATCAATCTTTTCCAGTTTTTTCAATTCAATTTGCGTTTCAAAAATATCAATCTGCTCGCTCAATTCAGCAGTGATTTCATCTTTTAATATGTCTTTCCAGTTTGTCATAATTTTCCTTAAAAAGAAAATCCCCATCACCGATTGGTGATGGGGATTTAAAAATTACTGTTTTATATAAGTAGCGTTAACCCATCACCGAATCGGAGAAATTCATACAACAGCAACAACAGCAGCTAATGCTGTGGTTATTTCTTTCCGCGATGGATTTTATGTTCATCATAATACGATAAGTTAACTACTCATTTAGGTTCAAAGCAATAGCTTTTTACCTCAATTAATTTTTTGTGACCTATATCAATTAATTGTTATAGCAACGTTAATTATTAACCCTCTAATATTATATTCACCAATGCCACAATATCCAGAACGTTATAGACTCCATCACCATTAAGATCCCCGGTATTCCCAAATTGATCACAGTCATCATTTAAAATGCAGTTGGCAAGCATTACTACCTATTCTGAAAACTATACATTTTGTCAGCGTTGATGGCCATAATGACACTACCTCCACTCTAAATGGCGTATATTTTCTTTTGGCACTATGATAGCAGTCAATACTGAAAACGAAAGGAATACAAATGAACCAACAGCAGCAGCAAATTAACCCTGATCAGGGCGTGAATCCATTAGAGGCTTATGGAGTTAATCTCACCGAATTGGCAAATGAAGGTAAAATTGACCCAGTCATCGGCAGGGAAGAAGAAATCCGCAGAATGGTGCAGATCCTGTCCCGACGCAATAAGAATAACCCCGTCCTCATCGGAGAACCTGGAACGGGAAAGACCACCGTAGTGGAGGGCTTAGCCAAACGAATCGTTGAAGGGGATGTGCCCGAAAATATGATAGAGAAACAGCTCATTGCCCTGGATCTCAGCGCCCTGGTAGCCGGCGCCATGTACCGGGGACAGTTTGAAGAGCGGCTGAAGAATTTTGTGAAAGCCATTATCGAAAGTGACGGTGAGATTATCCTATTTATTGATGAACTGCACATGATTGTAGGGGCTGGTAATATGGAGGGACAGATGGATGTCTCCAATATGATCAAGCCTGAACTGGCACGGGGCAGGATGAAAGTTATCGGCGCCACCACCCTGAACGAATACCAGAAGTATATTGAAAAAGATGCCGCCCTGGAACGGCGTTTTCAGCAGGTCTATATTGCCGAACCCAATGTGGAGGATACCATCACCATCCTCCGGGGGATCAAGGATAAGTATGAACTCCACCACGGACTGCATATTAAAGATTCCGCTCTCATTTCGGCAGCCACCCTTTCAGAGCGCTACATTTCAGACCGATTTCTCCCGGATAAGGCGGTGGATTTGGTAGATGAGGCGGCGGCGAAAATCCGCATGGAGATGAATTCGGCTCCGGTAGTCATTGATGACGCCCGGCGGAAACTGATCCAGTTTGAGATTGAGCGGGAAGCCCTGAAGAAAGAAAAGGATGCAAAATCGAAAAAGCGGTTGAAGGAAGTGAAAGTTGAAATAGGAAATTTGAAAAAAGAACTTGAAAAACAGACAGCTATCTGGGAAAAGGAAAAATCATTAGTGAATGATATTCAGGTGTTGAAGGAGAAAATTGATCGCAATACCAGCGAAGCTGAACAGGCTCAAAGAGATGGTGATTACCAGGCATCTGCGAAAATACGGTACAGTGACATCCCGGAAATTGAAAAGCAGATTGAGACATTGAACGAATCCCTAACCGATAACCAATTTCTGAAACAGGAAGTGGAAACGGAGGATATTGCTGACATTGTAGCTAAGTGGACGGGGGTCCCGGTGACCAAAATCATCTCCGGTGAACAGGAAAAGCTTCTCCATCTGGAAGAACAACTAAAAAGACGTGTTATGGGACAAAATGAAGCGGTTTCCCGGGTATCTGACGTTATCCGCATGAGTAAGATGGGCGTTACGGATCAGGACCGTCCCATTGGTTCTTTTCTCTTTTTTGGCAATACAGGTGTAGGCAAAACTGAATTAGCCAAATCACTGGCAGAAGTGCTCTTCGATGACGAAAAGGCTTTGATTCGTGTGGACATGAGCGAGTACATGGAACCTCATTCCATTTCGAAATTGATTGGTAGTCCTCCGGGATATGTGGGTTATGATGAGGGAGGGCAGTTAACGGAACAAATCCGCCGCCGGCCCTACGCCGTGGTGCTCTTTGACGAAATGGAAAAGGCGCATCCCAATGTGCTGAATATTCTTCTCCAAGTTTTAGATGACGGTAGGCTCACCGATACAAAGGGGAGGGTGGTAAATTTCAAGAATACCATTCTTATTATGACTTCCAACCTGAAAGAAGAGGAGTTCCGTACCTTCCTCCGCCCGGAGTTTATCAACCGTATAGATGACATTCTCCAATTTAATGATCTAGGGCATGATGCAGTAAAAACCATTGTTGACCTGCAATTGTATGGGGTTATACAACGCATGGCTGACCAGGGAATTACAATAAGGGTGGATGCGGATGTAAATTCTCACCTTGTGAAAAATGGTTATGACCCTGCATACGGGGCCAGGCCTGTTCAGCGCATCATCCGTCGGGAGATTCTGGCGGGGCTGTCAAAATATCTGCTCCAAAATCCAGAAATAAAATATGTACAATTAACTATGGATGATGAAAGGGTTCAGTTTCATTCTTATGAACTGAACAAGCAGGCTGCGTAGTGAAAAACCGTTAAAACGGTTTAAATAGATTATGGTTGTTTAGCCCGCGATTTAAGTCGTGGACTACAAGAAAATTTTATACCCTTTAACCATTTTAATGGGTTTAAATATTATTTTTTGAAAATCTATTGTATATCAATACATTGCCCTCATTAATAGAATAATCCTCAAGATTGGAAATCAAATACCTACTTAATAAGTAGTATCTTCCTGGTATCGGTAATATTATTAGATACCATTCGAATAAAATATAGACCTGATGGATATGAGGATGCTTCCCAGACAACCGAATGCAATCCTGGAGACTGGTAATTATTTATCAGAACCGCAACTTGTCTGCCCAAAATATCATACACAGCAATCTTCACCAGCACATAATCAGGCAATCCATATTTAATAGTTGTTACGGGATTAAATGGATTAGGATATATATTGACAAGACTGTATTTATTAGGTAGCAATTCTTCTTCTAGCAGCAAAGGGGTTCCATCGCAGTTATATCCCTCATCTGGACCATCCCCTCCACATGCACCACACTGATCAACTATTGTATTTCCATTGCATATTCCGTCGCAATCCTTAACTGCAGTACCATTACATACTCCATTGCAGTCACAACCGAATAAACCATCACCACATATATTATTTTTAATAGAACAACTACCATTATTCCAAATTGCCGATGAATCATAGTTACAGTAATCACTATCTGCACATCCACCTAATTCCGTTGATCCCCTACGTTCAAATCCGCCACGAAATTCACTCCAATATCCTTCGCTGATCCCCTGTTCCTTAATATCAATCACCATCAAATTACTAACGGATCCTACAAGTATCTCTATATCACCATCATCATCTAAATCGGTTATCATTGGTGATCCAGAAAAAGAAGCATAATTAGAAATGGGGAAATATGTTACATAACTCCCATCCAAGTGTAAAGACAAAATATCACCTGAATCTGTAGCGGCTATAACCTCAGGATCACCATCACCATTCAGATCAGAGAATACAACTGACCCCATAATGCTTCCGTTTACTTCTTTAGGCCAACCTGATAATGGAATTCCATCACTATCTACTGCGTAAATTAGATCATCATTTGAGCCAAAGAAAATATAGGTCTCTCCGTTATATTTCAGAAATGAGGGAGAAGACTGTACTTTATCCCCTGTCTGTATCTTGAAC
>JYMV01033189.1_pt1 | contig 34071 bp, 28 predicted proteins | sample 338911 | NCBI WGS metagenome assembly JYMV01 (sample SAMN03354496, study PRJNA234377) | hydrothermal vent metagenome | biome: Deep sea; feature: Hydrothermal plumes at the Eastern Lau Spreading Center, Western Pacific Ocean; material: Seawater | place: Tonga | collected 2009 | depth 2000 m m
GGAGATGTTGCAGAACTTAAAGCCATTTCTAAAGTTTTTGGAGACCACGCAAAAACCATCAATATTAATTCAACCAAATCAATGACCGGTCACCTTTTAGGAGCTGCCGGAGCTATTGAAGCTATTGCCTCTATCTTAGCGATGAAGCATAGTTTGGTACCGCCAACCATTAATCATGAGACGGCAGATGAGAATATTGATGCTGAGTTAAATTTAACTTTAAATAAAGCGCAAGAAAGAGAAGTGAACGTAGCTATGAGTAATACTTTTGGTTTCGGAGGTCATAATGCATGTGTTTTATTCAAAAAAATAGCAGAGTAAGCGTTTAATGAACGTTATTCGCAACATATTAAGTTCCCGTTCTGGTAAGGACGGGAATTTTTTTGATGCTATCCAAAACATCATCGGTTTTAGACCAAAGGTTATAAAACACTATAAGCGTGCTTTTATACATCGTTCTCTAAACAAAAAAGATTCTTTAGGTAACGATCTTAATTATGAGCGTTTAGAATTTTTAGGAGATGCGATGTTAAGTTCAATAGTCGCTGCCTATCTTTATAACGAAGTTCCCGGTGGTGATGAAGGCTATTTAACCAAGATGAGGTCGAAAGTAGTAAGCCGTAAACATTTAAATGAGTTAGGTAGAGATTTAGGACTTATTAAGTTTGTTGAAACTAACGTTCCTAAAGATCATTTTGGGCAGAACATTCACGGAAACCTATTTGAAGCTTTAGTTGGGGCCATATATTTAGATAGAGGTTACAAGTATTGCGAAAAGTTTATCTACCAACGAGTAATAGATCCTTATGTAGATATTGAACAATTAGAGGGAAAAGTAATTAGTTACAAAAGCCTTTTAATTGAATGGTGCCAAAAACAAAAACATAAGTTCAACTACGAGGTTTATGAAGATACCGGTAAAGATGAACTTAAACACTTTGCGGTAAAACTTTGGATCGATGCTAAAGTTGTAGCAAAAGCCCGAGCAACTTCAAAAAAGAAAGCAGAAGAAAAAGCATCAAAACGTGCTTATTATGCATTTCAGAATAAAATAAGTCCAAAATAGATAGGGAGAAGTTTTAAACTTCAAGATTATTTAACTTTATCCCCTACTAAAAGTTGCAACTTTGTTATAATTTTATAAATTGATATGCGTATGGCTATAAATAAACTTGTGCTTGATGATTTAGTAGAAGAAGATTTTAGCTTAATTGCCATACATTGTTCTGCAGAAGTTTATCGAATAGTTTTTTATTTGAATAGGCTTTTAGGGCTCAGTTTAAAAAGAGAACCTCAAGATGTAGACTATAACTATCCTGAAGGTTTAGCTTTTTATGAATTATATAAATACTATAACCAATTAGAAGGTTGTAATTACTATGTAGTTTCAAATAAATATAAAATAAAAGCAAATCATCTACAGAGTAATGGTTTTCTTTTTGAAGAAGAAACAAAAAGAGTAGCTAACTTATTACCGGAATATAAAAATGTAGATTGTTTTTTAAAAATAGAAAATAACAGCGATTTTGTAAATATAAGAAAGCTGTTATCACAAATTAACCAAATAAACCAAATAGTAACCGCATATCAAATTGAGGTTACCCAAATCAAATCAATAGAAAATTTAATTTTTAGCTAATGCATAAATCAAAGAACACCAAGATTGTAGCAACTTTAGGCCCTGCTACGAGCTCTAAGAAAGTTTTAAAAGCGATGTTAGAGAGTGGGGTAAACATTTTTAGAATCAATTTTTCCCACGCCAATTATAAAGATGTAGAAGAGCGCATACAAATGATTAGGGAGCTTAATGAAAAATACGGTTACAATGCCGGTATTTTAGCAGATTTACAAGGTCCTAAACTTCGAGTTGGTGTGATGAAGGAAGAAGTAATCGTATCGAAAGGAGATATCATCACTTTTGCTACCGGAAAAGAATTTCAAGGTACTGCCGAGCGTGTTTATATGAACTACGAGAGCTTCCCTAGAGATGTTAAAGCTAAAGAACGAATCTTATTAGACGATGGTAAACTTATTTTTGAAGTAGTAAAAACCAACGGAAAGAATGAAGTAGAAGCCAAAGTAATCCAGGGTGGACCTTTACGTTCTAGAAAAGGAGTTAACCTGCCAAATACCGACATTTCTTTACCGGCATTAACCGAGAAAGATGTGAAAGATGCAGAGTTTGCAGTAAAGAAACAAGTAGACTGGATGGCTCTTTCATTTGTGCGTCACGCGCAAGACATTAAAAAGCTTCAAGACTTGATCAACAAGCACGGTGATTATAAGATCCCGATCGTTGCAAAGATCGAAAAGCCGGAAGGTGTTAAAAATATCGATGAGATCGTGCAAGCTTGTGATGGTTTAATGGTAGCACGTGGAGATTTAGGTGTAGAGATTCCTGCAAACGAAGTACCATTAATTCAGAAAGAATTAGTACTTAAAGCGAAGAAAGCACGTATTCCGGTAATTATCGCTACACAAATGATGGAAACGATGATCTCTAGCCTTACACCAACCAGAGCAGAAGTAAACGACGTTGCTAACTCTGTGATGGATGGTGCCGATGCGGTAATGCTAAGTGGTGAAACTTCTGTAGGTAAATATCCGGTAGAGGTAATCCAGAAAATGTCTGAAATTATTAGAAGCGTAGAGCACTCAAAACTAATTACCGTACCTCACGACCCACCACATATTAAAACCAAAAGATACATTACCAAATCGGTATGTTATCACGCGGCTTTAATGGCAAATGAGATCGACGCAAAAGCAATTTGTACGTTAACCAATAGTGGTTACACAGCGTTCCAAATTTCAGCTTGGCGACCAGATGCGAAAATTTTAGCTTTCACTTCTAACAAAAGAATTTTAACACAGTTAAGCTTGCTTTGGGGAGTTAACGCTTACTATTACGATAAATTTGTGAGTACAGACGATACGGTAGAAGATGTCAACCAAATCGCAAAAGATAAAAAAGTAGTGAAAAAAGGAGATTTCGTGGTGAACCTTGCTGCGATGCCAATTGGTAATAAAGGTATGGTGAACACTTTACGTGTTTCAGAAATCGAATAATACAAGAGCACATATAATTTTGGCGTTGCGGGTTGCTTGAAAAAGCAACCCGCCGTGCTTTCAAGACTCGCTTTTCTAAATTTTTGTTAGCACAAAATTTAGAAAGAGCTCAAACAAATCCTTTAATCACTAACGCATTCATGAACTCCCATGAATTAAAATGATTTGAGTAATCTCTACTATATGTATTCAATTCAAAAGGATTATTTGAAACTTGGTAAATTCATTACTTTATTTAAATAATAAAATTCATTTATTTTTCAAAAATTATATACTTTAAGCACTTAATAGAATAGATTTCTAATAATGCAAAAGAGAATTATATCAACTTATCTATTACAGGTTTTAATTTGGATGCTCATTTATATTCCAGTTTTCTATTTCCTGTCTGATAATAGTTTTATAAAATCGGTAATACAATCATTAATTGTTGCTGTTTTATTTTTTGCAGGATTGCCATTGGTTTATAAACTCATATTACGATTTAAAAAACCGAATGTTTATCAGCTTCAAGAAGATGAGACGGTTTATGTAGATGAAGAAGTTCATATGTTCGTGAATACCTATTTAGAAAAGATTCAATTACAAGTCACTAACCAAAACCTAATTTGGACGTACAGCAATCAGAGTAAAGTGAAAGCTTTAGATGATCTAAACAATGTGCGCGTTAAAAAAGACTTTATCACGTTTCATTTTAAACATCAAAAACTAGGCTTCTTTACAGAAAACGCACAAGCTATTTTAGATACTTTAGAAACAGAGCGTCAAAACTCAAACTTAAGCTGTACGTAAACTTCTTTTTCATCTATATTGGGTTTCTCTTTTTTATCGGTGTTGAGGTTCGATAGAGAAATTCCTAATAAACGTACCGAGTCTTTCATTCGTTCTTGGTATAACAGCTCTTTAGCAACCTCGAGAATCAATTCTTTGGTAGAGATGTAATACGAGATCGTTTTACTTCGAGTTTGTAGCGTAAAATCGCTATATTTTATTTTTAAGGTCACGGTTTTTCCGGCAACTTTACTTTTTGCCAAACGTCGTTCGATCTCTTCAGCAATATGTTCTAAACGTTCGAGCATAAAAATTTCAGAAGTAATATTTTCAGAAAAGGTACGCTCGGCACCCAAAGATTTTCGAATGCGATTTGGTTTTACTTCACTTAAATGAATCCCACGAACTACGTTGTAGTAATACGGTCCGCTTTTTCCGAATTTCTCTGCTAAAAACTCTTCCGATTTTGCTTTTAGATCTTTTCCGGTAAAGATTCCTAGCTGATACATTTTTTCAGCAGTTACCTTTCCCACACCATGAAATTTTCTAATTTCAAGATTCTCTAAAAATTCTTCCACCTCGTCGGGCATCACCGTTTTTTGTCCGTTCGGTTTGTTGTAATCGCTTGCAATTTTAGCCACGAATTTATTGATCGAAATTCCTGCGGAAGCATTTAAACCGGTCTTTTCTTTGATCTTAGCTCGAATTTCTTTTGCGATCAAGGTTGCGCTGGGATTTCCTTTTTTATTCTCGGTGACATCTAAATAAGCTTCATCTAACGAAAGGGGTTCGACCAAGTCGGTATATTCAAAAAATATACGTCGAATACGTTGCGAAAGTTCCCTGTAGCGATCAAAATTAGATTTTACAAAAATTAGATGCGGACAAATTTTCTTGGCTATCGAACCACTCATCGCACTTCTTACGCCAAATTTTCTGGCTTCATAACTTGCCGCACTTACCACACCACGCTTCGAGCCGCCACCAACAGCAATCGCTTTTCCGCGCAAATCGGGATTGTCCAATTGCTCAACAGACGCATAAAAAGCATCCATATCGATATGTATAATTTTGCGTTGCGGCTTCACAATACAAAGTTAACGATTCTTCTTATTCGCGCTGTATTTTATAATTTCCTGTTATGAAAACGAAAACTGCAATTTTACTTGGCGCTACCGGATTAACAGGTAATTTATTGCTTCAGCAATTACTAAAAGATGATGATTTTCAAAAGATCATTCTCTTTTCCAGAAGTAGCGTGAAACTTCAACATCCAAAATTAGAAGAACATCATATCGATTTATTTCAACTTGAAAACTATAAAGATCAATTTCATGCCGATGTAGTTTTTTGTAGTATTGGTTCAACTCAAAAGAAAACTCCAGATAACGAAGCTTACAGAAAAGTAGATTTTGGTATCCCGGTGACTGCCGCAAAACTAGCCAAGCAAAACAACATCCCGAAAATGATCGTTGTCTCTACAATTGGAGCCGATAAGAACAGCCGATTTTTCTACAACAAGACCAAAGGTGAAATGGAAGAAGCGGTTTTAGCAGAAGAAATTGCGGAAACTTATATTTTACGTCCGTCGTTAATTGATGGTAATCGAGAAGAAAGTCGCCCTTTCGAATTAGCGTGGAAAAAAGTAATGCGATTCACCAATTTTTTAATGATCGGTCCGTTGAAAAAATACCGATCCATCCAAGCAGAAACTATTGCAAAAGCAATGCAGTTTTTGAGTAAAAAGAATTATCCTAAAAGTATTATTGAGTCTGAAGAAATTAAAGAAATTGTTAGAGGTGTAAATTAAATTTTAGATCTAGTTTAACATATTCATTTTATAAATCAGGTACATTTGTATCGTTAACGATTTAATCGTAAAAGATTTTAAAATAATAAATTATGAAAACACAATATCAAACAACAGTTTCTGCCACAGGAGGAAGAAACGGACACGTAAAAAGTGAAGACGGATTTGTAGATTTTGACGTTTTAATGCCGAAAGAATTAAGCGGAAAAGGCGGAGCAACCAATCCTGAGCAATTATTTGCAGCAGGTTATGCTGCTTGCTTTGATAGCGCATTGAATCTGGTAATCGGGAAAGCTAAAGTTAAAACAGAAGGCGAAACTACCGTAAAAGCAACCGTAGGAATTGGACCTAACGATGCCGGAGGTTTTCAGTTAGCCGTAAAACTTTCGGTAGAAATTCCCGGATTAGAGAAGGAGAAAGCGCAAAGATTGGTAGAGCAGGCGCATCAGGTTTGCCCTTATTCTAACGCAACTAGTGGAAATATAGATGTAGAATTAGAAGTGATTTAATTATTTTTTTCACCCTGAACTTGATTCAGGGTCTCATCCTGAAATAGTATTATTCAAACTTCTTTGACTTAAGTGTGAAGATGAACTAAAACTCATATTTAAAAATCCCTTTTGGCTTGCGGCGAAAAGGGATTTTTTTTATTACTTTAAAGATTGAAAATTACTACTGAAAACCTCGAAAATCGCTGAAAAATGAGTGAAAAATATGAAGCTTTAAAACTGGATCATCAACTTTGTTTTCCGTTGTATACCGCTTCACGATTGGTTATTCAGCGTTACCAGCCAATGCTAAAGGAGTTGGATATTACCTATCCGCAATATTTGGTTTTAATGGTGCTTTGGGAAAAAGATGAGGTGAACTTAAGTACGATTGCTGAAAAACTTCAGCTACAATCTAACACGCTTACACCGCTTTTAAAACGGCTGCAACAACGCGATCTTTTGGAGCGTAAACGTTCTGAAACCGACGAGCGAAATATCGTAATCACGCTTACAGAAAAAGGAAAGGCTTTAAAAGACCAGGCTTGCGATGTGCCGGCATTGTTAGCCGAGCAACTTCCGTTGGAAGAAGAGGAAGCCAAAGAATTGTACCGATTATTATATAAAATGATCGGGAAAATGAGCGAAAAGTAATTTCAATAGAAATTATTAATTCTACGTCAAAATGAAATTTAATTTTTTCTTCCGCAGAAAGCTCATCTAATCTTCAGATTTTCGAGTTTTAATATTGAAACTCGGCGCTTCGTAATCTTTCGGTAAATAATCTTTAGGGATGGTCGTCATATTACCATCACGTTGAGCACGATAATGTGGCGACAAAATTTCGATATCCATCTCGTTACAACAATCCTGAATATTTTGATGCAAATCTGAATAGATCAATGCCTGCTTATTAGCGTGTTTGGTGTATGCGTTTAGTTGATACGACACATAAAAATCGTCTAAACTGGTTTGCAATACAAAAGGTTTAGGTTGTTTTTCGATAAGATTAGTGCGCAAAGCCGCTTCGATCAAAGCAGCATAAACGGTTTTATAAGGAATATCGTAACCTAAAGTCACCGTGGTATTAATAATTAAACCTTCGCCTTTATCTTTAGTGAAGGTCGAATAATTAACGGTATTTCCACTTAAAACTGCCGAATTTGGAATGGTAATTTCTTCGTTTTTGATGGTTTTAAGACGAGTAACTAGAAGTGTTTTTTCAATCACATTTCCGGTGGTGTTTCCAATATTAATCCGGTCTCCAATTTTAAAAGGTCGCATATAGGTGATGACCAATCCGGCAACCATATTAGCGATCGCAGAAGAAGATCCCAACGAAAGTAGTACGCCAAGAAATACAGAAACTCCTTTAAAAATCGTAGAATCTGAACCCGGTAAAAGTGGGAAAATGAGCACGAACATAAATGCGTACAGCAAAAACCGCACAATGGTAAATGTTGGCATTGCCCAATCGGGATGAAAACCTGAAATCTGAAGTTTTTCTGCTTCAATCTCTGCAAAAAAATATTTTACGGCCCCTACAAAATAACGCATTACAATAATAATAGCTGCGATCTTAATAAGATTAGGGAAATAATGCCAAATAGCTGTAAAAATTTGTCCGAAAGAAGAGAAAATTAAGTCGAATAAATAGTTAGACCAGCCTTGTGTAAATTCAAAAACGCTAAAAATAAGCGGGAAGAAAATGTAAACTACCAGTAAAATTAAAAACCATTTTAAGATTTTTACCAAAAACAAAATCACGTTTAATTCTTGTTCTGGAGTAATAAATGTGTAATTGTTATAAGTAAGACTTTTTAACCATTTGTCTTTTTTACTTTCAATAAACCGGATGCTTTTTTTGTTTAAAAAAGCAATTAATTTTAGAGCGAGCCAAAGTCCTAAGAGGATGAGCGCAACAAAACCAATTTTTAAAAAGATATTTTTCGGGATGTATTTACTTTCAGCAATATCGAGATTTGCCGAGATCGTCTCTTTATAAAGCTGGGCTAATTCTTGTTTCGTTTTTTTAGTGCCAATCGTATCAAGATTAGTGATGTTGAGCAGAATTTGATTGCCGTAGATTAACTCTAATCGTTCTTGATCTTTTAAAACTTGAAGAGAATCTTTAGAAAAAGAGTTGGCGTCGATGCCTTTAATTCTTTCTGAAATAATAGCGGCGCGTTCTGCAGCACTAAGATCTCCCGATTTTTGGTAGATTACAAATAACTCTTCATTAGCTTTACCCATAACAGGAAAACCAGTTGTTTTTTCTAGAATATTTTCAGTTTTCTGTATAGAGTCTTGGAAGCTAAAAACACTAGAAAAAGAAAAAAAACTCAAACAGGTAAAAATTAAAGTTAACCGTCTTATAAGCATCAAGAAATATATTTAAACTAAGTGATAATGAGTTATTCTTAGCTAAAATAAAGAAATTATTGAATTAGGGAGGAGAAATATTTAAAACAAAAAATTACTTTTGAAAGAAAACATTATGCTCGAAATAGAACGTAAATTCTTGGTAAAAAATAATTCTTATAAAGAGGAAGCTTATCATTCATATACTATTCAGCAAGGCTATTTAAACTCTCATCCAGAGAGAACTATACGTATTCGTATTAAAGAAAATGAAGCTTTTATTACTATAAAAGGAAAATCTTCTAAAAGTGGTTTATCACGTTTTGAGTGGGAAAAAAAAATAGATATTGCTGAAGCTGAACAATTACTTAAACTCTGTGAACCCGGTAAAATCGAAAAAAGAAGATATTTAGTAAAATCGGGAGATCACACTTTTGAAGTAGATGAATTTTTTACTGAAAACGAGGGTTTAATCGTTGCTGAAGTAGAAATGAAAACAGAAGAAGAAACGGTTAAACTGCCTAATTGGCTAGCAGAAGAAGTAACCGGTGATCAGAAATATTATAATTCAGCACTAACAAAACAACCTTATAAAACTTGGAACTTATGAAAAATATCATATTCATATTAGGTGCAATTACTATTTTCTCTAGTTGCGAAATGGCGTTAAAAGATCACGACGACCATAAACTTCAACAAAAAGAAGTAACCGATTCTCTTGCTAAAAAATCTAAAGCTATTAGTATTGAAGAGCGATCTGAACAATTAAAAGCAGAAGGTTATGAGACATTTCATTACCAAGAAGGAGACACGACATATTTAATGCAAAAGTATTTTATGGTTTTTCTAAAGTCGGGTAAGAATCGAAGTCAAGATTCTACCGAGGCGGCAAATTTGCAGATAAAACATTTAGCACACTTAGAGCGAATGGCTCAAGAAGGCTATACAAGTTTAACCGGTCCGTTTGGGGACGATGGTGAGATTAGAGGAATCGTGGTTTATAATACGCCCACCCTAAAAATGGCCGATAGTTTAGCTCATTTAGATCCTATGGTTAAAGCCGGTAGATTAGAAGTAGAAGTACACCCTTGGTGGACATCTAAGGGAGGTAAATTAAAATAAAAAAGAAATCGCCCTGCAAAAAATTCTTGCAAGGCGATCACTACTAACCAAAAATTACAAACTATAAATGCTTATTGCCATCCGCCGCCTAAAGCTTCATATAAATTCACCATCGAATTTAATTGTGAATACTTAGCGTTGATCAAGTCTAATCTAGAGTTTAACGCATTTTCTCTTGCGGTTAAAACTTCTAAATAATTGGCTAAACCATTATCTAACAATTCCTGCGAATAATTAGTTGCGGTTTCGTAAGCACTATATTCTTTTTCTTTTATTTCAATTTTATCGGTTGCTGCTTCATAGTTATATAAAGCATCGGCAACTTCTTTAGTCGCGGTTAAGAAAGCTTGTCTAAATTGAAGTCTAGCTTGTTCTTGTTGAACTTCTGCAGCTTCAAATTGTGTTCTTATTTGTCTACGCTGAAAAATTGGCTGCGTAATACCTCCTACAATGGTTGCAAATAAAGAATTCGTATCTATAAGTTCTCCCAAATCTAAGGATTGAAAACCTCCTGTTGCTGTTAACGTTAATGAAGGATAGAAATTAGCTCTAGCAACATTGGTCATTTCAAAAGCATTTACCAAGCCATATTCTGCCTGAATTACATCGGGTCTGTTTCTTAATAATTGCGCAGGAACCCCGGTTTTTAATTCGGTTTCAATAGTTTGATCGGCTAAAACACTTCGGTTAACATCTTGCGGTTCTTTACCTAATAAAATAGACATGGTGTTTTCTAATAATCTTATTTGATTATTAATGTCTACCAACAAAGCTTGTGCTGTATAAAGCTGCGCTTCAGTTTGTTTTACACCAACTTCAGTTATGTTGCCGGCTTCTTTTAAAGCCTTATTGGTTTCTAAACTTTTTTCACGGTTTTCAATTGTTCTCTCAGTAACTTCACGTTGCTCATCTAAAGAAAGTAATTGATAATAAGTAGAGGCAATGTTAGAAATAAGTGTAGTTTTTACCGCTTGATGTGCGGCCACACTTTGTAAATAAGAAGCTTCGTAAGCTCTTTTTTGACTTCTAATTTTTCCCCAAATATCGGCTTCCCAAGAAAGATCTGCACTAATTTCATATTGATCTAACGAAGAGAATAAACCTCCAAACTGGCTATTTGAAGAAAGCTCTGAGTGCGTCCAGCTTGCATTTCCTGTAAGTGAAGGAAAATAACCTGCTTTTCCTTGCTTCAAGTAAGCTTCAGCATATAATATTTGCTGAAGCGCTACTCGAATATCAATATTATTCTGAAGACCTTCTTCAATATGATCTTGCAAAATAGGATCGGTAAACATTTCTTTCCAAGAAACATTTGCCATGGTTAAACTATCCTGCGGAATATTATCGGTTCTAAAATTCTCTTCATTCACAATTTCAGGCTGTTCATAATCTTTTGCTACGAAACAAGATTGCAGAGAAGTTAATGTTAGCATAAGCAAAACAGCTTTTTGCCAACTTATATGTTTTAAAATAGGTTTCATATTAGTTTTTTTCTTCGGTCGATTCAACAATAAACTTAGGTTCACCAGAAATTTTCTCCTGTAAATATTGAAACATTATAAATAAAATCGGGATTAAGAATACTCCTAATAATGTTCCTATTAACAAGCCTCCAACAGCTCCTGTACCGATCGACCTGTTTCCTATCGCTCCAACTCCATTAGCTAATACCAGTGGCATTAACCCTAAAATAAAAGCAAAAGAGGTCATTAAAATTGGTCGTAAACGTGCTTTTGCACCGTCGATCGCAGCATCTACAATAGATTCTCCACGTTTTCTTCGTTGTATAGCGAACTCTACAATTAAGATGGCATTCTTAGCTAATAAACCAATAAGCATAATTAAGGCGATCTGGAAATAGATATTATTTTGAAGCCCTAACAATTTTATTGAAAAATATGCTCCGAAAACTCCTAATGGCAACGAAAGAATTACAGATAATGGTAATAAATAACTCTCGTATTGTGCCGATAATAAGAAGTACACAAATACTAAACATAATATAAAGATCATCGTGGTTTGGTTACCTGCATTTACTTCTTCACGCGTTAATCCGGAATATGCTGTGTTGTAATTATTGGGTAAATTTTCAACTTCTTCTTCAATAATATTAATAGCATCACCGGTACTGTAACCCGGGTTCATCGCAACAGTAAGTTTAGTCGAGTTAAATAAATTAAATCGAGTTACGGCTTGTGGTCCATAAACGCGTTTTAGTGTTATGAACTGAGTAATTGGAGCCATCTCACCGCTACCTGTTCTTACAAAAAGTTTGCTTAAGTCACTTTCTGTAGCTCTATCTTCCGGTAAAGATTGAATGTATACACGATATTGTTTACCAAATCTGGCAAAGTCTGCAGCATAAACCCCACCAATATATCCTTGCAATGTTGAAAATATACTGCTAATAGATACTCCTTTATCTTTAGCAACAGGCACATTTATGTCCATTTCGTATTGCGGATATCTAGTGTTGAAAGATGACTGCGCATATTGCACTTCCGGATGCTTCATTAACGATTGAATAAACTCTTGATTGGTTTGATCGAGTTCTGTAAAAGCACCACCAGACTGATCTAAAAGGTTAACTTCTGCTCCGGCCGAAGCACTAAAGCCCGGTACACTCGGAGGCGCAAAGAAAATAATATTTGCATCCGGGATGGTGGCAGCGATCCCAAAAAGTCGCTTGGTAATAGCATCTACCGATAGTGAATCTTCTTCACGCTCAGACCAATTTTTCAACTTAATAAATCCTAAAGCATAATTGCTCCCTTGCCCACTCAATAAGCTCACTCCGTCAATCATAGAAACGGCATCTACACCCGGTAGTTCTTTTACTTTATTATAAAGAACTTCATTTACTTGGTGAGTTCTATCTAAAGTTGCTCCGGCAGGTAATTCGATATTAGCGAAAACAATACCTCTATCTTCATTAGGGATAAAACCGGTTGGAGTCGTAGTGGAAGTCCACCAAATACCTGCAATAGATAATGCTAATATTAAAAAGGTGATCCACTTATTTTTGTATAAAAAGGCTAATGATTTTCCGTAGCGATTAATGGTTGCATTAAACCCACGATTAAAGCCGTCGTAAAAACGTTGTAAAAATGTTTTTTTCTTTTCTTCATCGCTATGAGGTTTTAAGAAAAGTGCACATAAAGCAGGGCTCAATGTTAATGCATTTACCGCAGAAATTACGATCGAAACAATTAATGTAATACCAAATTGTTTATAGAAAACTCCGGTTGGACCTTGTACAAAGGTTACCGGTACAAAAACCGCCGCCATTACTAATGTAATAGAAATAATAGCACCAGAAATTTCATGCATCGCACCTAAAGTCGCTTTTTTAGAACTTTTAGCACCTTCATCAATTTTGGCGTGAACCGCTTCAACCACTACAATCGCATCATCTACTACAATACCAATAGCTAATACTAAAGCAAAAAGTGTTAGGAGGTTAATCGAAAACCCAAATAAATTCAAGAAAAAGAAAGTACCAACGATCGACACGGGAACCGCAATTGCGGGTATTAATGTAGATCTAAAGTCTTGTAAGAAAATAAATACTACGATAAATACCAAGATAAACGCTTCGATTAAGGTATGAACTACTTTTTCTATAGAAGCATTTAAGAACTCATTCGTGTCGTATGGAATTAAAGTTTTTACTCCATCAGGAAAATCTTTTTCAAGAACCTCTAATCTAGACTTGATCTCTTCGATAATCTCTTGTGCATTTGATCCTTTGGTTTGGTAGATAGCCATGTTAATACTTGGGTAGCCATCTGTGATCGATTTTTTATTATAGGTTTGTGCATCAAGCTCGATTTCTGCGACATCTTCAAGTCTTAAATATTGACCGTCTCCTAATGCTTTGATGATTATATCTGAATATTGCTTTTCAGTTTTAAAACGACCACTATACTTAATCACATAAGAGAATGCTTCTCCATTATTTTCACCTAAAGACCCTGCGGCTGCTTCTAAACTTTGTTCGTTTAGTGCAGCAGTTACATCTGAAGGAACAAGGTTATAAGCCGCAAGTTTTTCCGGTTTTAACCAGATACGCATTGCGTAATCTTGTTGAGAGAACACGTTTACATCTCCAACCCCGCTAACCCTTTGCAATTCTGGGATAACATTAATTTTTAAATAATTCTGTAAATAGGTAGAACTATAATTTTCATTTGTTGTATAGAAAGACAAGAACATTAAAGAACTCGTCTGCTGCTTTTGAGTCAATACTCCCGTTTGTTTAACCTCTGCCGGTAATAATGGGTTGGCTCTTGCTACACGGTTCTGTACGTTTACCGCAGCAATATCAGGATCTACATCTTGATCGAAATAAACTGTGATATCTGCCGTACCGTTATTGGTTGCTGTTGAGGTTAGATAGGTCATCCCTTCAACACCATTAATTTGTTCTTCTAAAGGTATAATAACACTTTCCAGAATCGTTTCAGCATTCGCTCCAGGGTAAGTGGTAGTTACCTTTACCGTTGGTGGAGCAATATCTGGATATTGTTCAATAGGTAGTGTGGTTAAACCTAACACCCCTAATATAACTATGATGATTGAGATCACGGTAGATAAAACCGGACGCTCTATAAATGTTTTTAGCATGATTTATTGCTCAGATTTTTATTACTTAAATACTTTTTCAATAGGTTTTGCAATACTGTCGAAGGGCACTTCTTGCGGAGTGATTTCTGCTCCGTCTCTTAATTTTCCTGCACCTTTAGCAACGATTTTATCACCTTCTTTTATACCACCATTTACCACATAGTAATTGCCAACTTCATCTTTAACATCAAGAACAGAAGCTGAAACTTTATTGTCATTCTGTAAGGTGTAAATTAAAATTTGACCTTGTTGTTCGTAGGTTGATGGTTGCGGAACTACAACTGCATTTTCATAGTTTACCGGAATTTTAATTGTCCCGCTGTTACCGTTGGTAAGTAATTGATTGGGGTTTTCAAAAATCGCTCTAAAACTTGCCGTTCCCGTATTGGCATTGATCTGCCCGGTTACCGTTTGTATTTTTCCTTTTTCACTATAAGTTTCTCCGTTTGCCAATTGCAATAATACCGGAGGAAAGTTTTTTGCTTTTTCTTGAAGGGTTTTTCCTTCCGTATTTTGAATGAAATCTAAATAATCACTTTCATTCATCGTAAAAAATGCATAAACCTCTTCAATATCTGAAACAGTGGTTAATGGCGTAGCATCTGTAGGACTAATTAAAGTACCTTGTCTATAATTTATAGCCCCAACATAACCGTCTACGGGACTTTTTACAGTAGCATAACCAATATTTGCCGCAATACTTTGGTAATTACTTTTTGCTTGTTGAAGCTGCGCCTTTGCCGTTTCTAATTGAACGTCGCTAATTATATCTTTATCAACAAGTGGTTTTAATTTATCTACTTCAACTTGGGCGGCATTTACATTTGCTTTTGCAGCTGCAGCATCTTGCGATAAAGATTGAGTTTCTAATTTGAATAAAGCTTGACCTTTAGCGACTTTCTCGCCTTCATCTACTAAAACCTCTTGAATATAACCCTGTACTTTAGCTCTTACTTCACTATTCACAACACCTTCAATACTAGTAGGATAAGACTTATAGCCGGTTACGTTTTTAGTTGTCACTGTGGTTACCGGGTAAGGTAATGCTTGTTGCTGTGCTTGAGCGCTTTGTTGCGCCTGCTTATCATCTCCGCAGGAAATCAGTAAAAATACACCTGCAATAACTCCAATATGTTTAAAAATTTTATTCATTTTATTTCTGTGTAGGTTAATTTATTTCTCAGTTAATTTTGACATTTTTTCGATCGTTTCAAGCATATTCTTTTTTTGGTTGGTGAGGTATTCTTTAAACAAAATTGAGAACTGCCCGTGCTCTTTATATTTTTCTTTGTTGAATTCTGCATTGAATTCTGCGATCTTATCGATCATCTTTATTTCTTGATTGATGGTCTGTACATGTTCTTCTAAGGTGTTTATCAGATATTTTTTACTTGCTCTAAAATATCTTTTACGATCACCGGGCTTTGTAAAATACTCTACTTTCTTAAGCTGAACTAAGAGATTAAGCTGTGTAGAAACAGAACTTTTACTGGCGCAAGTGATCTCTAGAATCTCATCAAAAGTATGACCATCATACGGAGATAAAATCATAATAGCATAGATTCTAGCTGCTAAAGGAGATACTTGATGTGTTTGCTCAAAGTGCAATCCTATTTCCTCGATCAGCTTTTTCTTATATTCTGAACAACTCATATTTATTAAATTAAGTTTGCAAATATAAGCTTGGTTCGGAACTAACCGAACCAAATGAACTTAAAAATTTGTTAAAAAATTATTAGTTACGGACTATCGTTTGACTATGAAGCAATAAAAAGGTTTAATCTATTTTAAATCTTTTTCGATTTTAATTTTTCTGGAGATCGAATTTCCTTCTTGATCGGTAACCGTAAGTAGGTGTTCGCCGGGTTCTGGTTCGTAAGTAAGCTCATGAAAAGTTTCGGTCATCTCAATAAATTGCTTATCGATGTACCAATAAACCTTTGTATCAGAATTGCGATGTGCTAATTTAAAAACCACGGGATTGATTTGTTCTTTAAAATTCTTCGGAAGTAAGATTGCTTCATTTTTCTTCGGAAAGATAAACTGCATTAATTTTTCTCCTTCTTTTAGACAGTCTGATTTAAACGGAGGGAGACTTTTATATTCCGGATGTTTGGGCGCATAATAATATTCCATCACCGGCGGAAGCGAAAACCAGTTGTTTACCTTCATTTCTGCTAGTTCGTAACAAGAAGAATTCACCTGAAATTGTTCCGATTCATCTAAAAATACTTGCTTGTGATAAGGGCAAGAAGTGGTTCGACTTCCATTTTTCGGAATTAACTCTTGTGCTGTTTCTTGACAATAAATTCCTGCTAAATGACCACTTTTCGAGCAAATTTCAGCTTCAACCAATTCATCATAAGGAATTTGAAAAGCATCAGATTTTGGTAGTTTATCAAAACTTTCAAATAAAATAGGAGCGGCGGCTTGCAAACCTGTTAACCCCGGTCGGCCTTCGCCATCGGCATTCCCGACCCAAACGCCAACGGCAAAACGAGCATTTACACCTATGGCCCAAGCGTCTTTAAAACCGTAACTCGTCCCGGTTTTCCAAGAAATGGCTTGTGAATGCGAAAAAAAATTCCAGTTTTCTTCTCCGCTTGGGCGATTGACTTCTTCTAAGGTTTTCAGCGTATGATAAATAGCTCCGGCATGAAATACTTCAGGCTGAAATTGATTTGTTCCGAAATCAGCTTTTTTATTCAACTTATAAATCGGTTCTAAAAATTCGTTCGGTTTATATTCGCTAGAAGAAGAATTGAAGTGGTTCAAAGTTGAAGCTATTCCGGCATAAGCATTGGTAATATCCCAAAGAGAACTTTCTGCGCCGCCTAGAATTAGTGAAAGTCCATAATAATCGGCAGACTTATTAATATTTTTCTGCTGAAGTTTTTCAAGCTGATGATAAAATTTTTGCAAGCCATAATCCTGAAGCATACGAACCGCCGGCACGTTTAGCGATTTTGCCAAAGCAACACTTGCGGGAACAGCGCCATGAAATTCTTTATCAAAATTTTGCGGACTATAACCGTTCACCGAAGTAGGAACATCGGCAACGAGCGTATGCGGAAGCAAACTTCCTTCGTTAAGCATCGCAGCATATAAAAAGGGTTTTAAAATACTGCCTGTACTTCGCGGCCGCTGAATAATATCTACAAAATGATCGTGTTCAGAACTGGTAGGCGAATTTCCCACATAGGCTAAAACTTCTCGCGTATTCACATCAAGAATTAAAATCGCAAGGTTATGAATTTCATTTAGTCGTAAAGCTTCGTAATTTTTACGAGCGATCTCATTAATTTGTCGCTGAAGCGAATAGTTGATCGTTGAGGTTAACTGCGTACCTTTATGGTCATTTCTTAACTTTTCTGTGAGGTGCGGAGTAATTTCCGGAAGCGGAAAAGGTTTTCCTGGAAGTTGTTCTGCTAAGGCTAATTCGTAAGTAGTTTGGTCGATCACTTCATTTTCAAAAAGCTTTCGTAACAATCGGTCGCGCTTTTGTTGGAAAATTTTCTCATTCTTCCCGGGGAATATTAATGCCGGCGCATTAGGCAAAACTGCCAAAGCAGCGGCTTGCCCCCAACTTAAATCTTGGGAAGAGAGGCCAAAATAGCGCCAAGAAGCAGTTTCTAAACCAACCACATTTCCACCGAAAGGAGCATAAGTTGCATAAAGTCTGAGGATTTCTTTTTTATTGAAACGAACTTCTAATCGTGTAGCTTCAAAAATCTCAATCACTTTTTCCCAGTAAGTCCGCTCTTGATTTTTACGTGATAGTCGAATCACTTGCTGCGTAAGCGTGCTTCCGCCACGACGATCTTCTGTGGTAAGGTTTTCCCAAAGCGCCTTGGTGATCGCTACCGGATTAAAACCGGGATGATAGTAGAAATATTCATCTTCAAAATTCAGAATGCATTGCTCAAACCGATACGGAATACTGTCTTGCTCAGGAAATCGCCATTGCCCGTCATCGGCAATGCGCGCTCCCAACATCAAACCTTTCCGACTTTTTATAACCGTAGAAGTAGGTTCGTTAAAAAGCTGTTTCGGCAAACAAAAAAGCCACACCATTCCTACAATAAATAGTAAACCTATTTTGATAGGATGTTTTTTAAGAAAGTGAAGCATTTTTATTTTATTCTGAATTTAATATATGAATTAGAATTGTGTCACACTGAGCTTGTCGAAGTGTTTGTCAATCCGATAATTACTCAGGCTTTCCAAATTGGGTATGATTTCTTGAAAAACGAAAAAGGTCTTGCCAATTTTCTTTAATAAGAGCTTCTTTCTTTTTTCTAGACCAACCTTTAAGTTGTTTTTCAATTTTTAATTGCCTCTTCTGGGTTAGTAAACTGAATATTCCATTTTAAAGTTACTGGTCTTCTCTTAAAAGTATAACTCCTTCTATTTATTCCTTCATTATGCTGCTCAATTCTTTTCTCTAAATTATTTGTAATCCCGATATAGTAAGAATTATCTGCACATAACATAATATAGGTATAATAAAACTTCATCACTTTATTCATAAAACTGCTTCGACAAGCTCAGCATGACAAACTTACTTTTCAATAAAAATCAAAATCACTGCACCACTTTAATCCATTGGCCTTTGGTTCTTGCAAAATAAGTGTTATCGTACATTGCTTCGGCTTGTGTGCCCGGCAAATAATACGTACCTAAATAAGAAGCGTTCAATTTCACCGAGAAGGTTTTGGTTTTCTTGCTGTCCAATTCAAAATAGAAATTTACCCGGTCGTCTCGAATATCTTTATAATCGGCTTCACCATCGGCGCCACCATTTAAACAGGTAAAACTAGTATTTACCACTTCCCAACCACTCGGGAAAATTTGTGAAAGCGCAATATTATCTACATTATCCATCGAAATATTGGTGACGCTCACTTTTGCAGTGACTTCTGTGCCTTGTCTTAATTCAGAAACATCGATGCTGTTGCCGGCGCCATCTACAAATCTAGTTTTTACAGCAAGTTTGCTTTGGCTGATTAACTCTTTACCTAACGGAAGTTTTCCGCTTTGCGAAACTGTTACATACAAAATATTGTCTTTCTGGTTTTTTAAACTCAATTGGTTACTACCCATTTTTATCTTCAAATCTCGTTTAGCTAATGCCTTTGTGGTTTGAATGTTTTCGCTAATTCCATTGAGTTCATAGTTTACTTCAACAGACTTTCCGCCATTTTTATTGGCCATTTTTGCTAAAGCTAACAAGGCACAAGAAGTTTCTTGCGTGCTGTGCCAACGAGAAGAAGATAAATTTTTCGCTAATGAAATTGCCAGTTCTCTTTGTTGATTATCTTCTAAAACTACCATCGTTTCTAAGGCCATCGCTTTGTTTCTAAACGGCGATCCATAGGTGTAATAATTGTAATCATTACTTTCAAAATTAATATTGGCGGTCGCGGCAATTTCTTTTGCTACACGATCTTTTCCTGCTAGCGCATAAGCAGCAGCCAATCGCCATTTAGCATCATTACTCATTTCTCCAGATTCGAGTAAACGGTTCATCGCAGCTAATTCTGGTTGTCCTGCTAAAGCTAAGGTGTAAAGACGGTAAGCCTGAATTAAACTTGAATTGTAGCGAGTTCTCGAATTTCGCCATTGTCGGGCTTCATTTCTTTGGTAACGCATCCAATTGCTTAAAAAAGTAATCGGTAAGGCATAACCTTTTTTCTTAGCTTCTAACATAAAATGCCCGGCATAATTGGTTCCCCATTCGTTGGCATTGCCACTTTCCGGCCAGTAACTTAAACCGCCGCTTGTCGTTTGAAAATTGTTTAAGCGGTTAATGGCGTGTTTAATATTCTCTTCTATTTCTTGTTTTTTGTTGAAGGAAAGATCAAAAATATCTCCCATAAATAACTGCGGGAATGCTCCGGAAGTCGTTTGTTCTACACAACCGTGCGGATATCGAATTAAGTACTCGATTCGTTTGCTGAAATCCATCGGAGGAAGCGTTGAAAATTCTACGGAAGCAGCATTACTTCCTTCAACCCCAAAAGTAGTCAAGTCAATTTCTTGGCTTTGCTTATTTTCTAAAGTATAGGTTGTCGATTTTTGAGTAATCGGATTCGGATTCTCCACATCAATCTCGACCAATGTTTTCGCTTTTTCTCCGTTTCCGGAAGCGTAGATCTGAAAGGTTTGTGGTTGATCGGTCGCGTTCACTTCAAATTCAAAATTCACGATTTGTTCGCCTATTTCGTTAAAAGAAATATTTTTGGAAGTTTCTCCAACAGCTGTGAAAGCTTCATCGGCTTTTATTTCAACTTTTACATTTTTCACTTGCTTTTCCATCGCAAAAACTGTCACGGGTAAAGTTACTTTTTCTCCCGGAGAAAGTTTTCTTGGTAACGAAGCCAAGACCATTAAAGGTTTTCTTACCGGAGTTACTTTTTCAGCATTTCCGTAGGCAGAAGTTGAATGATTTCCGGCAACGACCATGGTTTTTACCGAACCGACATAATTCGGCATAAATAATTGGTGTGTTTTCGATTCACCGGCTTTTAAATGAAACGGACCTAAATACGTGACTACAGGTTTAAAACGATCGGCTTTTCTGTTTTTAGCTCCGGCCGCGGCATCGCCACCACCGATTTCATAAATATTCTCCACGCTACCGGAATAAGCTCCGATCACATCATCAAAAATATCGTAGGTTTTAACGCCCAAAGCTTCGCGAGCATAGAAAGCACCGTGAATATTTGGCGTGGAAAATCTTGTTAAATCGAGTAAACCTTCATCGACCACAGCAAGGGTGTACGTCATTTCTCGATCTTGAGTTTCAGAAATTTTTACGGTATAATTTTCTTCCGGTTTGAGCAATTTCGGCATTTCAATTTTAGGTTGAAGTTTTGTTTTTGGGTTTTCAACCATCAGCGGAATTACTCCGTATAACCGAATAGGTAAATCATTTTTAGTTTGGGCGTGTGGTTGCATCAAAGAAATATTCACGTAAACATTCGGCGCCATTTCTTTGGTAAGCGGAATTTTAACCTGCGTTTCTCCTTTTTGTGTGGCTACCCATTGTTTAGAAAGTACTTCGGTCCCGTTTTCAATACTAATAAAAGCGCTTCCTTTACTTCCGGAAGGGAAGGTGATCACAGCTTCTTCACCAACTTGATAGTTTTCTTTATCGGCAGAAAAAACAAGCATTTTAGAACTTTCTGCATTGGCTCCGGAAGGTCGTTTCCACCAATTTCTATAAAAATAAACGGTTTTACCGGTTGCGTGACCAGAGGCTTTATCGATCACTCGAATTAAATAACGACCACCATTTCGTTCAGGGATATTCAATGTAAATTGACCTCTACCATTAGAGCCTGTAGAAACGGTAAAATCTTTAACAGGTCGGTATGTATTGGTATTCTCATAACGAGAAAGGTTATCGCGACCGCGGCTCCACCACCAACGCCATTCAATCTCAAATACTTTTACTTCTAATTCGCGATTGCCAGAAACTTCACCTTGTGCGTCAACGCTTACTACATCGAAAACAGTATTTTCATCGGTATAATAAGAACCGTAACGATGAGGTTCTGGTGCGAGTAAACCAACAAAATAATCATAAGGCGCCAAGTTTTTAGAAAATACATCGATCGAGAAATCGCCGCCACCTTCAAAAACTTTAGTTAAAAAGGTTGCTTTCAGCATTCCCGGAGATTTTTCATTCAGCTCAATTTTTTTACTGAAATAAGCTTCGCCTTCAGAAGAAAGTTGTGTTTCTAACATGGGTTGCTCGATTTTCTCAAAACTACGAACAGGATCGATAAAATCGTAGTTCGGAAATTTGTCGAAAGCACTTGAAGTTGAAGTGAGTGTTACTTCCATTTCAGCTTTTAAATTTCTTGCCGGCGCGCCGTGTAACCAAGTAGAACTTAAATTTCCCGAAATAGGTTGAGTGGCATCGAGAATTTCATCGTCAAAATCGATCTTAATTTTTAATCGGTTTGGTTTTACGGTAGCTACTTTTAGGTTTTTAGAAAAGCTTGCGCCGCCTACGTGAACCGTCGCATTCCAATTTCCGGTAGGATCGGTATCTTGGGTATCAATAGGAAAGTAGTAAAAACCATTTTTAGCTTGTTGCGGATTCACATTTTCACTTAAGATCTCTTGTTTTACCAATTTTCCGCGAGCATCGGTCACTTCTAACTTGATCGGATGATTTTTAGGCAACGGGTTGGCTTGGTCATTCAAGGCGAAAGTTAAATGAATCGTATCTCCCGGCCGATGAACACCACGTTCAGTATATAAAAATCCTTTTAAGCCTTTTTCTAAAATTTTACCGGAAACATCGAACTTACTTAAAGAAAGTGCATTCCCGTCATCTAGTTTTGCATAGGCATAATTTTTTCCTTTGTGAGCAATGGCAAAAGCGGCACGTTTATCACTATCGATAATTGCAAAACCTTCTTCATCTGTGGTCATTGAAGCGATAAGTTGTTGCTGGTAATTATAAATTTCTACCGTAACACCGGGTTCTGCTGTTGCATTTAATAAGTTGGTCGTAGCAAAATGATAAGAACGATTATTACTTTCTTTAACGATAAAACCAAGATCAGAACCTAACACATTGGTGACGGCAAAACGATTTTCTCGATAATAAGAGGTGTGACAAGGGTTGTCGCGTTCTTGCCAGTTGTAAGGGGAGTTTCGCCAATCGTAAATTTCGTTGTCCCAATATTGCTCTTCACGTTCTTCTTCATCGCTAATGCTGGCGTTTTGGTAACGCTCATTTTGCTCTGTTTGGGTTTCTTCGGTTTCACTTCCGCAATCAAAAGTGCTATAAGCTTTTTTAAAACTTATTTCTACCTGATACATGGCTCCCGGATCGGCTTTAATGAAATCTGAAATATTAAGCGCGTGCGCCTTCCAAGAACTCAGTTCAAATTCGTTATTGGTTTTTAATGAAATTGTTTTTTTCGCAACGCGTCTTCCTACACGACGAAGGTTGTAAGAATTTTCTTCGTGCAATTCAGCATTTTGTAAAAACTGAAGCATATTATCTTCATAAATTTTAATCACACGCACATCGACTGCAGAAAGATTAACGCTTTCAAAATAAATTGGGGTTTGCTCAGAATTGGGTAAAATAACTCCTTGTGAAAGCAAACGTATGGCTGGTTTGAGTTGCTGAAAAGAAAGCGTCTCAGAAAAATCTTTTTTAAGGTGATAACCGTAGCTGTTTTTAATTCCTTTAAAAATATCAATTTTTATTGCGCCCGTAATTCGGTTAGAAGGGTAAACGTGCAGCACATTTCCGTCGACTTCAAAGCGGAGTTTATTTTGATTTTGAATATTTACTAAACCGTCAAAATTTTGATCTTCCTGCAATGGGTCTGAAAAATTGATCGAAACCGAACTTTGTTCACCACGAGATGAACGTAAATCGATCACGGTGAAATTGTTTTTCCCCGGGATTGGGAAAGTATTTTTACCTTCATTTTCTGCTTTGATAGGTTTACCGTCCCAAGAAATTTCTACTTGAGAATCATCAATTTTCCGCTGAATGCTATCGATGGTAAACGTGAAATAATTAGCATCGGCAGCTTCTTCCGGCCAAGTGATCTTTAGATTTTTCCCTTCTTGATCTGCTTCAATAATTTTTTTAGCATTTTTTAGCTGAATCACATCCGAAGCTTCTAAGGTTCCGGTCACATATTGCCATTCTTTATCATAAGACTGTAAATTGTCGAGGTTAATTTTGAAGTTGGGCTGAATGGTCTTAAAACTGAAGGTGAAACTCTCGAAGCCATCTTTTACGTCTTCGTATAATTCATCTAGATCTAGCCGAACCGAATATTCGGTATCGGGTTCTAAATAGTTTTCTGCTTTAAACAATAAGGTAGTACTGTTTTCTATAAGTAACTTTCCTTTGGTAGGAGGCGTAACTTTTATGTATTCTGAAGGGATTTCTTGCGTCATTTCAAACTGCTCCAGCGCTTGCGCCAAGTCTATACGAATAGGCTCTGCAATAGAAGACCTGCCTTGCGTATGAAAAGAAATATATTCTTTAAACCTAAACAGGTTGTCGGTATTTTCTGTGGTGGCATCTTTGTCTTTACAAGCGGAAATAAGGCATAAGCAGAGCAGGGCAAATGCTCGATAAATGTTTTTCATGAAGCAGAAGTTTGTATGTCTCTAAAGTTAGAGAATTGCTTAGAAAAAAACACGCTGATGATCAGCTAATTTTAGAAAAATTTTGGAATATAATTTTTAAGTCACTTGAAGTTGAAAAGCTTATTCTTTCGCATACATTTTAATGGTCATTTCATCATTTAAATAACTCGCTCTAAACATTCCGGGGGTGTTGAATTCCATCGCAATATTTCCAAGATGATCGATTGCGATGATGCCGCCATTACCGCCTAAATCGGGTTGTTTTTCGTAAATCACTTTTTTAACGGCTTCAGCTAAGCTTAAACCTTTATATTCCATCAATGCAGAAATATCGTAAGCCACAACGCCACGAATATAATATTCGCCCCAACCTGTTCCCGAAACGGCGCAGGTTTTGTTGTTGGCATAAGTTCCCGCGCCGATGATGGGAGAATCACCAATGCGTCCCCATTTTTTGTTGGCCATTCCGCCGGTAGAGGTTCCTGCAGCAAGATTTCCGTTTTTATCTAAAGCTACACAACCTACCGTTCCAAATTTAGTTCCGTTAATATCGGGATTATAAAATGCCGCTTGCTTATTTTCATTTTCTCTTTTTATACGCTCAATATTTTGAAGTTGTTTATCGGTAATAAAATATTCGGGATCGACGATCTCTAAATTTCTGGTTTTCGCAAAAGCTTCAGCACCTTCGCGAGCGAGCAACACGTGGTCTGAATTTTCCATTACTTCGTAGGCCAAATTTATGGGATTTTTTACGGTTGAAATTCCGGCAACTCCACCAGCATTAAGGGTTTTGCCATCCATAATCGAAGCATCCAATTCGGGCAACTCTTCGTTGGTAAGCACGGCGCCTTTCCCTGAGTTGAATAAAGGTGAATCTTCCATCACATTAATTGTGCGCTGTACGGCTTCGACAGCCGAACCTCCTTTTTTTAAAATTTCATTTCCGGTGGTGATGGCTTCTTGCAATTTATCGTGGTAAGCTTGCTCTAACGAATCTGATAAATTTCCTTTTTTAATATATCCTGCGCCACCGTGAATGACGATCCCAAACGGAGCTTTTTGCTTTGCGATTGTATCTGCGGAAGTATTTCTGGTTGTATTAGTATCGTTGCTTTTTATAGGAGTTTCACAACTTAAAGTAAGTACCAAAAAACTTAAAAGGAAGAAGTATTTTTTCATGAGAACTAGAATTTTTAACTAAGATATAAATTTTGAAGTTTTTCTTGCGTGAGGGATGGAGGCTTTGTTGGAGCTCTTTTGAGATTCCTGCCTGCGCAGGAATTGAAAAAAGCGACTGCCGAGAGCCCGACCCAAAGGGTCACGCCCAAAAAAGAATTAGAATGCTGAAGAGATAGCTTTAAAATATGTAACTTTAAGTGTTTAAAAAATTAAAATTATGGCTATCCAGAAACCATTTAATCTTCACCAATGGGTTGAAGAAAATAGAGATACGTTAAAGCCGCCTGTAGGCAATAAAAATTTGTACAAAGATGCCGGTGATTATATTGTGATGATCGTTGCCGGACCCAATGCCAGAAAGGATTATCATTACAATGAAACGGAAGAATTGTTTTATCAGTTAGAAGGTAATATTGAAGTGCACATTCAGGAAGATGGGGAGAAGAAAACGATGAAATTAGGTCCGGGAGATATGTATTTGCATCCGGCAAGCGTCCCACATTCTCCGGCAAGACAAGAAGGATCGATCGGTTTGGTGGTCGAGCGCAAACGTGCGCATCTTGAAGGTAATGATGGTTTGCTATGGTTTTGCGACAATTGCAACCATAAATTGTATGAAGTTTACTTCCCGTTACACGACATTGAAAAAGACTTTTTAAAGCATTTTAAACACTTTTATGCAAGCGAAGACTTGCGAACTTGTGATCATTGCGGAGAAGTAATGCCGGTAGATGAACGTTTTGTTGCTGAAGAGGAATAAAATCTTTATTTTGAAAACATCTTCAAAGATTAATTACACTTAGTTTTAGTTAATAAATTCTAATATGGATTTGCGACAAATTTTGTTATTTTCGTAAAAACTGAAACTATAAATTTATAAAACTGCAAAATTAATGAGTCAAATCGCAAAAGATTTTGGAATTGATAAAGCCTTAGAAGAATTAGGGCTTCAAGATATAAACAACGGAACTTCGACCGGGAAAGATTTCTTTTCTAACGGAGAAATTATCGAATCCTATTCTCCCGTTGATGGAGCTTTGATAGGAAAAGTAAAAGCCACCACGCCTGAAGATTACGAAAAAGTGATCACTACGGCAGAAAAAGGCTTTAAGGAATGGCGAACAATGCCGGCTCCGCAACGAGGTGAAATTGTTAGAAAATTTAATGACGAATTACGCCGACTTAAAGAACCACTGGGAAAACTGGTTTCTTACGAAATGGGAAAATCATATCAGGAAGGTTTAGGTGAGGTACAGGAGATGATCGATATCTGTGATTTTGCGGTAGGATTATCAAGACAATTACACGGTTTAACGATGCATTCTGAACGTCCCGGACACAGAATGTACGAGCAATACCATCCGCTTGGCGTGGTTGGAATTATTTCAGCCTTTAACTTTCCGGTCGCAGTTTGGTCTTGGAATACGGCTTTAGCCTGGGTTTGTGGTGATGCTTGTATCTGGAAAGGTTCAGAGAAAACTCCGCTTACCTCGGTAGCTTGCCAGAATATCGCTGCTCGTGTTTTTTCTGAAAACGGAGTGCCAGAAGGTATTTCCTGCTTGATCACCGGCGATTATAAAGTAGGTGAGTTGATGACCAAAGACGAGCGAATTCCGCTAATATCTGCAACGGGTTCTACCCGAATGGGAAAAACCGTAGCGAAAGAAGTGGCCGGGCGTTTAGGGAAATCTCTTTTAGAATTGGGCGGAAATAATGCGATTATCGTTACTCCAGATGCGAATATTAAAAATACGGTAATCGGTGCGGTTTTTGGCGCTGTAGGAACTTGCGGGCAACGTTGTACGTCTACACGAAGATTAATTGTTCACGAAGAGGTGTATGATAAAGTGAAAAATGCGATCGTAGATGCTTACCAGCAAATTAAGATAGGGAATCCGTTAGATGAGAATAATCACGTTGGGCCGCTAATCGATAAAGATGCGGTTAAAAATTATCAGGCTGCTTTAGAAAAAGTGGTAGAAGAAGGTGGAAAAGTATTAGTTGAAGGTGGCGTTTTAGAAGGTGAAGGTTACGAAAGCGGTTGCTATGTAAAACCCGCGATTGCTGAAGCTGAAAATCATTTTGAGATCGTCCAGCACGAAACTTTTGCACCCGTACTTTATATTATGAAGTATAAAGGTGATGTTGGGAATGCGCTTGAGTTACAGAACGGTGTTCGCCAGGGACTTTCTTCAGCGATTATGACCAATAATTTACGAGAAGCCGAACGTTTCTTATCGGTAGAAGGTTCAGATTGTGGAATTGCCAATGTAAATATTGGAACTTCCGGAGCTGAAATTGGTGGTGCTTTTGGTGGCGAGAAAGAAACCGGTGGCGGTCGTGAATCTGGTTCTGATGCCTGGAAAGTATATATGCGCAGACAAACCAATACGATCAATTACACGACAGAATTACCATTAGCACAGGGAATCAAATTCGATTTATAAACTTTAAAATTAGTGCTGAAGTTATAGAAGGTCAACCTCGTAGTTTTTCTAAAATTACGAGGTTTTTTATGTTTCCATCTAAGATTGTAACATTCAAAAATTGCTCTCGTACTTATGATACAAACAAAACAACAGTATATGAATAAACTTTACATCTCTTTAAGTCTAATATTTGTTACTTGTACTTGTTTAGCTCAAACCAATCCGGAGTTACAAAGAATGGCTGATGCTGATCAATCAGAAAGAATGTCGGGAAATATTAATTGGGCAGAACTCAATAAAAATGATGGTATTCGTCTTACGAAAGCCACAAAGCTTTTTAATAATGGGGCATTAAAAACGGCCAAAGATTATTATAATGCCGGGATTATTTTTCAGCACGGTAACGATACTATCGCCTCGAAAATGGCAGTAGAAAGTTTTAAAAAAGCTATTGAAATGGATTCTACTCTTAACCGATGGTGGTATGCTGCAGCGGTAGATCGTGATTTGATGAGACGAGACGAACCGCAAATTTATGGTACGCAATATATTGGGGATGATTCTGGAAAACAAAAACAGTATAAGATGGATACTACCCAAGTCTCCGATCAAGAAAGAATTTATTACCGTGTACCCACTTTAACTCAACAAAAAGAGAATGAAAGAATAATAAACTTGAAAAAAGTTTTTTTCTACTATACAGGAACAAACTCGATTGACAAAACAATTGATTTAGTTAAAACTGAATTTAAAAAAGGAAAAGAAAGCGAATATTATATTGCAGAGAGCGATTTAAATAATTTTGGATATCATTTAATGTCGCAAAATAGATTAGAGGATTCTTTAAAAGTTTTGAAACTGAATACGGAATTATATCCTAAAGCAGCAAACACGTGGGATAGTTATGGGGAGATTTTACTGAAGTTGGGCAAAGAAAAGGAAGCTGTAAATGCTTACAAAAAATCTCTAAAGCTTGATCCTAATAACGAAAATGCAAGAAATATAATTGAAGAACATAAGTAGCCAAAAAACTACTTGGTTTTCTTTACGTATTGCGTAAGGATCACAATCTGCTGTCCTTCCACACGACCTTCAATTTGTTCAGCATTATCCCAAACCAGTGAAATACGATGAACGGCAGTACCACGTTTTGCCGTAAAATTTGCGCCTTTTACACCCAGATCTTTGATAAGTACAACCGAGTCGCCATCTGCCAGGATGTTTCCGTTGCTGTCTTTATGAATAATTTTTTCAGCTTCATCTTCGGTTTCTTCTGTAGATTTTGCCCAGGCTAAAGCTTCGTCATCCAGATACATCATATCTAATAAATCCTGCGGCCAGCCTTCGCTGCGTAAGCGATTCAGCATTCGCCAGGCAACGATTTGCACCGGTAAATGTTCGCTCCACATACTTTCGTTTAAACAGCGCCAGTGATTAGGATCTACTTTTTCTGGATCTTCGATTTGGTCAACACAATTCTTACAAGCATAGATCGAATCGTCTAAAGTACCTTCAGAAGTTGGCGGTACCTGATAGATCTGTAAGTCGTGTTCGTAACCACATAATTCACATTTGTTACCACTACGGTCTGTTAATCGTTTTTCAAGTACGCTCATTTTCTAAAAATTTCAGCAAAAATAATTCTTTACTTGAGAAACAGAAGCAAATTCAGTGATTAAAAACGATAACCTACATTAAAACCCGCATTAAATTCGATTGCAGAAAAACGTTCTTTTACTTCTTCGCTAAAATTACGTGCAATATTTACAAATGGTCCTAGCACAAATTTGTTACCGAAGTTCCATTTATAACCGGCTCCGAGACCAACCATAAATGTATTCATATCGGTTTCGATAGTAACGGTTTGCCCTTCGATTGTTCGGTCTTGAGTGAAATCACCAAAGCGGTATTTTACAAAAGGATTAGCGTAAATTCCAGCACCTGCTTTCTCTTGGTCAAAATAGTAGTTGTAACCGAGTTTGATGCTATTGGTGTTGAAATCTCTAGAGCCGCTTTCACTATGGTAATTAATGCGGTCGTTAATAAGTCCTTTTACTTCTACCGATTGGTTAAAACCGATAAAACGTTCGTAACCAAATTCTACGGAAGCTATCGCAATCGTGTTGGCGATATTTAGTTTTACTTCGTTTTTAGGATATTCTTCAGTTTGAGCTTTTGCAAATGTTGTAGCTAAAATAAGGCTGAATAATAGGTATACTTTTTTCATGATAATTTAATTTCTTCCAGATTCGTTAGGGTAAAGTTCGTTAACGGGATCACTTTGTATAATTTCTTTGGTGTCGACATTCAACATCGTTAGCGGACCTTTAAAAGCGGCGCCGGTATCTACATTCCAAATATTGGCGGCGTTTACCGGTTTGGTTTTGTTAATTCTGGTAACCGGAGTGTGACCGATAAAAATTTCATTAAATAATTTTAAACGCTTCGGGTAAAAAAGATCGTCAGGTTTTAGGTTTTTGTCTAAAGAAAGCGCCATTTCCCAAAGGGTTCGATCCCAATAAACCATATAAGATTCATATTCATTTTGAGGTCCGTGAATATTGGCAAAACCTGCGTGCACAAAAAGATTGTTGTTTTGGTCGATGTAATAATTTTCAAGATTACTGAAGAAGTTTTTATGTTCTTCGATGTCAGTTTTACTTAATCGAGAATACGCATCTTTACTTGATTGGCCGCCGTGCTTAAGCCAATTTTCATTTTGTTCGTCGGTTTTTAACCAATGATGAACCAAATCGTCGTGGTTCCCGCGCATAAAAATGCAATTGTGCGTCTTAGAAATTTCAATTAAAAATGAAATGACGTTGGCAGAATCACTCCATCCATCCACATAATCGCCCAAGAAAATGAGTTGATCTTGCGGGGTGATTTTTGCTCGTTCTAATACTTGTTGCAGCGCTTTGAGTCCGCCGTGAATATCTCCTATTGCAAATCTTTTCATTGGAGTAAAATTACAACATACAAATTAAGTTTGCTTGTAAGGTATTCAGATTAACATAGATTTAAATACTTAATTATATCTCACTTTCCGTAAGATGCGTAAGTTATCTTTTAAACGTTGATAGGTTTGCGGATATTTTTTTAAATATACTTTAGCGCCTTCAAGTTTGTCGTGAGCTTTTTCAATACCGTTAAGGTAACATAAAAGTAAGGTGTCTGGTAAACGCTTGATGTCTTTTTCTTCGGAAGGTTTTAAGGTAAGATTTTTTGAAAGTTTATTTATTAAAGCTGAGTTGCTATTGTAAATATGGTATAAAGTTTTCTTCGGAAACTGTGGCGCTTCAAATAAAATCTTACTTTCAATCTCGTAACTCATATTATTTTTGAAGCGTATTTTAACTTCTTCTAGCGGATAATAATGGTAGTTTTCATACAAACCGAGATACACATATTCAATAATTTTAAATTCATCGGGAGCAAAAAAGATACTTATTTCATCTAGATCTGAATAAAACAATTTTACCTGTTCGTTGATCAATTCAATATTAACACGACTGTAATATTTTTGATCTTTGACTACTTTTTCTTTGCCGGCCCAACAGACCACAAAATACTCTTGAAATACTTTGTAGGTAGGATGGTAATCTCTGTTTTTCTGCATAAAATCGAAAACACCATCAAGCGTATACTCAATGGTGTTTTGTGAATGACTTTCAATGGAAGCTACGATTTTAGAATTTCTATCGGTTAGATCGATGCCGAAATCTTTAGGCATGCTAATACTGCCGTCTCTAAAAAATACCGCGCCGCCGTAGTATTTCCAGATGTTTTTCCGAAGACTGCAAACGCGTCCGTGATTTGCTCTTATAATTACTAAACCTACTACTTGATCGTTCGGTAAATGCGGAAAAAGAATGTTTTCGTAAGTAATATTAGGCGGATTTTTAAGATAAGCATTCACTAAATTCTGAATTTTACTATCATCAAAAAAATCGACACCAACAATACTATTGTCACGATCTTCAACACCCACCACAATGTAGCTATTGTTAAACGGATTACTGTTGGCAAGTGCACAAACGTGTTTTAGAAACTTGGCTTTTCCTTCTTTTTCGCCAAGATTTAGCCTGCGCTTTTTGTCATAAAAACTATTCTCATCATTGTGAGCTAAAAGATTTTTAATGAGCAAGCGCTTGTTAATCATATCATTTTTTATCTACGATGGTTGAAGAAGCTTGCGCAGTACACATCACGATGAGGTCGGCAATATTTACGTGGTAAGGTCTGGTCACCACAAATTTGATAATGTCTGCAATATCTTCCGGTTTTAGCGGTTCAAAACCTTGATAAACTTTTGCAGCTTTTTCAGAGTCGCCTTTAAAACGCACTTCGCTAAATTCGGTTTCTACCAATCCCGGATTAATGCCGCCAACTTTCACGCCGGTTCCATTAAGGTCTATTCGCATTCCTTGTGTAATCGCATCGACGGCGTGTTTGCTGGCGCAATACACGTTACCTTTAGGGTAAACTTCCTTGCCGGCGGTAGAGCCAATGTTAATTATATGTCCGTTTCCGCGCTCGATCATCTGTGGTATAATTTGCTTGCTCACGTACAATAAGCCTTTTACATTAATATCGAGCATCGCGTCCCAATCTTCCGTACTTCCTTCTTGTATGGGGTCTAAACCGTGAGCGTTACCTGCATTATTGATCAAAATATCGATTTGCTGAAATGCTTCCGGAAGCGATTCTAAAGCTGTTTTTACTTCATCTTTATGGCGAACATCAAAACTTAAGGTATGAACTTTTGTAATTTTAGAAAGTTCTGTTTTTAAATCGTCTAAACGTTGTTGTCTTCTTCCACAGAGAATTAGATTGAAATTTTCTTTAGCAAGTTCCATAGCCGTAGCTTTTCCTATTCCGCTGGTAGCTCCGGTAATCAAGGCAGTTTTATTCATTACAATATACTTTTTGCTTAAAAGTAATTCAATTTAGAAATTATAAAAAGCGAATCACTTATTTATCTGAAATTCTTTAAGTAATTGTTAACCTAGTCGTTAAAGAGCGTTAATTTTCGTTGATAAAGACCGATCACCTTTTAAAATAGCTGAAAATTTAAAAAGATGAAAAAAATGAATTTAAAGTCGGTTTTAGCCTTATTTATGGGGATTGCATTGTTCGCTTCTTGTAGTGATGACGATAATAACAGCGATAATTCTGCAGAAGGAACATCTAGAATGTCGGTAAAGTTAGTCGATGCTCCGGGAGATTATGATGCGGTAAATATAGATGTGCAAGATGTTGTAATTAAATATGAAGGTGATGAAGCAGAATATTCTGTAGGTGAAGTAGATGCCGGAATTTACGATCTATTAGAATTAACCGGTGGGCAAAGTGCAGATTTAGCTATTAATGAAGAAATTCCTGCGGGAGAAGTTTCTCAAATTCGATTAATTTTAGGAACCGAGAATACGGTGGTAGTTGATGGAGAAACAATCGATTTACAAACCCCAAGCGCACAACAATCTGGGTTAAAAATCAATTTAAATGAAACTTTAGAAGATGGTATTCTTTATGAATATGTATTAGATTTTGATGTAGAAGAGTCTATCGTTGAGCAAGGTAACGGCGGTTATTTATTAAAACCAGTAATTAGAGCAAGTAAATTAGCAGTCACCGGAATTATTACCGGTTCTGTAGCGCCGATCACGATGCAAACTTTAGTAACCGCTACAAGTGCAGACGGTAATGTTGTCGTTTCAGCATATACCGATGCAAATGGTAATTATACTTTGTACGGTTTACCTGAAGGTTCGTATACTTTAACTTTTACTCCGGAAATAGGTCTTGATTTAGATATTCAAATTCTTGAAAATATTGAAGTAGATGTTGAACAGACCACCACTGTTGAAGTGGTAACTTTTCAGTAACACACAATAAAGCTATAAAAGCTTAGTTATAAAGAGTGAGAAAATTGTTTTTCTCGCTCTTTTTTTATTTTCTTCAAAAAAAATTGCAACACTAACTCATCTGTTAAGTCTTTTGAACAAAAGACTTAAAAATTGCTTCATTTTAGCGAATCGATTATATTTGAAGCATTCGGTATTTTAACCAA
>JYMV01041806.1_pt1 | contig 34068 bp, 19 predicted proteins | sample 338911 | NCBI WGS metagenome assembly JYMV01 (sample SAMN03354496, study PRJNA234377) | hydrothermal vent metagenome | biome: Deep sea; feature: Hydrothermal plumes at the Eastern Lau Spreading Center, Western Pacific Ocean; material: Seawater | place: Tonga | collected 2009 | depth 2000 m m
TCAAACAACATCTGCCAACCTGTTAGTTTTTCTGCAGGGGTTAATCCGTTAAGTGGCACTTCCGCTCGTAGTTCTGTTACTTGTAAACCACAGACAACAACACTGCACAACACACATCCGATAAAGGATTTCATAGCTACTTCTTTCCTAAAGAGATGAATAACACAAAAATGGTTTTCTACGCGATGATTGCATCAATCGGTCGACCCACTTCTTTTTCAATACGTTTACGTTCAGGGATTTGCATCCGCGAGGAATCAAGTCCAAGTTGTTTTAGCACCGTTGCATGAATATCAGTAATGTAATGACGTCCTTCAACGGCATGAAAACCGAGCTCATCCGTCGCACCATGCACCATGCCACCCTTGATGCCCCCGCCTGCCATCCAAACACTAAATCCGAAGGGGTGATGGTCGCGACCGTTTGAGTTCTGACTGCCTGGCGTACGACCAAATTCTGTTCCCCACACAACCAGTGTCTCATCTAACAAACCACGTTGTTTGAGATCTGCGATTAAACCGGCAATTGGTTGATCAACTTCTTTGGACAACCGAGCGTGTCCTGTTTTGAGATTGCTGTGAGCATCCCAAGCCCCGGCTCCACCGTTGCTGCCATGAAATATCTGGATAAACCGCACACCTTGCTCGACCAAACGCCGTGCTGCTAAGCACTGTTGTCCCACTGTCTTCGTCTCTTTTTGATCCAAACCGTACATGGACTGAGTCGATTCCGTTTCATCCTGAAAGCGAACAATTTCCGGAATGGCGCTCTGCATCCGAAACGCTAATTCATACGACTTGATGCGGGCCTTCATGGCTGCATCGTCGGGGTAATCCTCTTGTGCGATACCGTTGAGTTCGCCGAGTAACTGAAATTGCGCTAACTGTTCTTCGCGGAATATTTCTTTGCCCGGAGCGGCAAAGGGCAACGGATTTTTCGGATCTACATTCAATTGCACACCGGCATGTTCTGGCCCCAAATAACTCGCACCATGTGCCTCTTTGCCTCCGCAACAATCAGCAATGGGTGTTCCCATCACAATGAATTTTGGGAGATTCTCATTGAGAGTACCTAGGCCGTAGTGAATCCACGACCCAATTGTTGGAAAGAATCCATCTAGGCGATGACGGCCCGTGTGAAATTGTAATTGTGCACCGTGGTTATTGTCAGTAGTCCACATGCCGCGACAAATCGATAATTCATCTACCTGCTTGCTTAAGTGGGGCCACCAATCGCTAATTTCAATCCCGCTTTCGCCATGTTTTCGGTAACCAACTTGTAGTGGATATACATTAGGCCAAATATGGCCATTGGCATCATTGGGAACAACAACTCGGAGGTTCTGCTCATTGTATTTATTCGTCAACGCATCTTTAAACGGAGTATCACCAATGCTTTGTCCAGCGTACTTGTTGAGTACCGGCTTAGGATCAAAGCTCTCCATATGACTCGTGCCACCGACCATGAACAGCCAAATCACATTCTTCGCTTTAGGCGCAAAATGCAACCGACCAGGTTCCCAGCCACCTTCATTGCCAAACCCCTCTTCGGCTAGCATACTACTGAGAACAACGCCCGTAAAACCCATACCGGTACCCGCAAGAAACCGACGGCGTGATGCGCGATTTGTGTGCAAGTGTTCGATCATAAATAGATTCCTGTGAGTTATCGTATCGTTATGAATTCGTTGTGATTTAACAGAACTAAGACCAAGTTTTCACAAGCTCGAATCTGAGGGTCTTCAGCAGCAGCAATATCTACTATGGCTCCCGAATCAAATTTGGTTAACGCCTCGGGGTTACTCAGTTTTTCGGTCTGTTGGCTAATAAAATTGTGGCAAACTGCAAGTTCACGTTTGCTCGGTGGACGCCCTAAAACTTGATCAAATCCCCTTTGAATGAATTTCAGAACGTCTCTGTCATCGAGTTGTTGCATGATGCTGGCTGCCAATACTCGAGATTGACGCTTGGCTAATGGGCTATTAGCCATCGCCAGCGCTTGCTGCGGAATAATACTATCTTTTCTCTCATAACATTCCTCAGGGCTCGCAACATCGAAAAGCTGTAAAAATGTCATCTGTTTTTCATAGGCTGTTTGAAAATAGACACTGCGTCGATAGTTAGTCATACCATCAGCAAATGAAATTTCGGGGCCACCCATTTTTAAATCCAACACTCCAGAAACATGCAGGACGCTATCACGCAGCACTTCCGCTTCCATCCGCCGTGAATTCATTCGCCACAAGAACCTGTTTTTTGGGTCTTGCTGTATGTTCCGGACTGATTCAGATTCAGCCGAAGAACGCATTTGATATGTACGACTATTCATAATCAAACGGTGAACATGTTTCATGCTCCAATTATTTTCCATCAGCTCAACCGCGAGATAATCCAACAACTCCGGATGTGAAGGCGACTGGCCATTGAGTCCAAAATCAAACACGGAGGGCACTAACGCTTTACCAAAATGTCTTAACCAAATATGGTTAATCGCCACTCGAGCGGTCAGCGGGTTGTCTCGTGAAATGATCCAGTTAGCAAATGCAAGGCGACGACCACTACTCGTCTGAGGATAGGTTGGACCTAGTGGAGAATACGCTTCGCCCACTGCCATTTCTTCTTGACTAAGCTTCGCTACTTTTTCCTTCGCGGTCTGCGCCGCTTGAATGGCCTTATCGAGCTCCTTTTTATTTGCATCATTATCTACCACCGCAACTTTCGCTGTCGCCGCAGTCACTGCCGCTTGTGCAACACCCTCCCCTTGTGTTGCCTGCAACCGTTTCATGATTTGTTCCGCCGAAAACGCCGATTGATTCAGTTCCGCAATGGCATCTGAGGACAACGGTGATTCTCTAAACTTTGCCTTGTCCGCTGCAGTCCGAGCAGCAACAAATATTATTTGTTGTTGTTTCACATCTAATGCGAGCTTAGCTATTTTAACCGCGTGTTCTGCGGAAGCTAACCGATCAGCTAATGGCGCGCTGTTTGGAGATTCCTGCGTCGTACCCGATTTTGGTAATTCCAGAATAGCATCCGCAGCTAACGTGCTGATTTTCAATGAATCGATTGTGCCTTGGCTATCAAAGGTCCAAAACTGTAAAGGTCCTTTTGCCCGAACTGGAGCAAAACTCAACGCTTGGACAAACTCCCCATTGAGATACACATTAGCGAGCTGCCCTTGAATCAAGAAGCGAATTGAAATCTTCTCATTGAGTTTAATATTCTGAGGCAGTGTACCGTCTTTTCGATACACGGTGGCTGCACCATCGCTTTCGGTAAACTGCGATTTCGGTCCGCCAGCATAGGCGCTGACATAAAACCCTAAAGAGCGGTCGCCTTTATTATCAAAATCAAACCCAATGGATTTCCATTTATTACCGCCTCGAATTGTCACGTCAATAGTTAACTCAAAATCCTGTGGCAACTCAGCCTGCAATTCAATCCGTCGCTTATGGTCGCCCAGTTCATTTTGAACCAGTGCCCCATCTTTTAGTTTCCAATCGCCTTCAATTATTTTCCAACGTTGATTATCTAGTTCATCAAACTCATCCACCAGAACCACAACTTGTTTCTTAACGGCCACCAGAGGTTCTTTTTTGCCCTCTTCATCCTTATTGTCTTCATCCGTATTGTCTTCAGCGACTCTTTCTTGCATTAATTTTTGCACGATAGCCTCTGCCGATTTCAATTGGCTTGTTGCCGACGCCAGTTCTTTTTCCGCTCGAACTCGATCCTGTTGTTGTGCCAAATCAGTTGAACCAGGATAAAACGCTGCCGCGGGTAGTTTCACTGATTCAACTTCTAGTGGTGTATCAAACAACGACGGAATACCGGGCAACATGACCTCGTCTTTTTTAGGTGTCCGATCATCGCCTCTTAAAAACACATAGGTTTGGTCATCCAGTCGTTTGTCGAACACTCGAGGAATCGTTTGCCCGAGGGGATTCACCGAAGACGCGACTTTAGAATCGCGAACATCATGTGTTTCAAAAATGGCACGGTATTGATAATAGGCTCGTTGGGAAATCGGGTCGTACATATGGTCGTGACATTTAGCACAACCGATCGTCAATCCCAAAAAAGCTTTCCCGCTGTGTTCGATTGTCTTGTCAAGCCACGTGTGTCGATTGAATTTATACCAACTACGAACTAAGTAACCGGTCGCACTCAATGCTGCGGGGTCCGTGGGCGCAACTTCATCACCCGCCAACATGTGCTGTACCATCGTGGCGTAGCTTTTGTCTTCGTTGAGTGAATCAATAATCCAATCACGCCAGTGCCAAACATGTTTTTGGCTATTGCGAACTTCAGCTTTATATCCTGACCAATCACTGTAACGCCAAACGTCCATCCAGTGTCGTCCCCAACGTTCACCATAGCGGTCACTTGCTAATAGCTGATCCACTAAATCGGCCGTCGCATTTTTCGATTTATCAGCAAGAAACCGTTCGACTTGACTCACCGTTGGTGGAATGCCCAGTAAATCCAAATACGCTCGGCGGATGAGTGTGCGGCGGGCGGCAGTTGTGGTTGGTTGCAAACCGTGTTGCGCGTGACCCGCAGAAATCCAGCGGTCAATTTCATTTGTATTCCATTTGGCGTCCTTGCTTTTGGGAGCTGGCATTGCCACTGGTTTATCATATGCCCAGTGCTCAATACTGGCGGCATCATCACTGCCAATGGCTCCGTCATCAATCCATCGGGCGATAAGATCGATCTGTTGACTTTTCAGTGGGGGGCCACCTGCGGGCATCAACAAATCTTCTTCTTCGGCTCTCATCACTCGGATTAACAAGCTCGCCTTACTGTCGCCCTTAACAATCGCTGGCCCGCGAACGCCACCGGTTAACATGGCTGCGATGGAATCGAGGCGTAATTCACTCTCTACTTCAAGTTGGCTGTGGCACTTAAAGCACTTGGCCACCATGATCGGCTTGATATCGCGGAAATAATCGACCGCATCTTGGGCATGTAGCACAGAACCAAACCACGATACCATGCAAATCGAAGTGATAATAACAAGTCGATTCATTATATAACCGTATTTCCGCGACTGCATTTTGAATTGTCCGATGTGCTTATTGAAGCAACCTACATTGTAATCCAAATTCAAACGCCTTGTTATAAAAACGAGGGAGTCCCGCGAAACGAGGGTTCCTTGTGTTGCCAGCGTCACGTCTGATCGATCGGCAAACCGTTCTTTGTCGGCAGGCGGTCAAACGTCGCCGCCCCGACACTAATGATTTTTGGTAGTGACGTTTACACGCTTGGTATGTGCTGTTGTTGTTCTAAATATTGGACAACCTGATCTGCTAGGGAAGCAGCATCGCCTTGTTCCGAATGCAAATGTAATTCCGGTGACTCGGGTGCCTCATAGGGGTCGTCGATCCCAGTCATACCTTTAATTTCGCCGGCTCGAGCTTGTCGATATAAACCTTTCGGGTCCCGTGATTCACAAAGCTCAAGCGACGCATCAACATAAACTTCGACAAAGGCACTCGCTTGAGATTCCAGCCGCTGTCGTACCTCTTGCCGATCGCGACGATAGGGACTTACAAATGCAGCCAAGGTAACGAGACCGGCGGAGGCAAACAATGCGGCGGCACTGCCCACTCGACGAATGTTCTCTTGACGATCTTGAGCTGAAAAACCCAAACCAAATCGCTGTGCAAACTCCTCACTAAAATCAGCCAGAATTTCTTTACTTGCCGTCAGGCCATGCCGCACGTTGTCGCCATCAAGCAATGTCGTGTGTACACCGCGCGTGAAAAGTTTCTGCTCAACGATATTGGCAACCGTACTTTTACCGCTACCGCTGAGTCCGGTAAACCAAACAACACAGCCTCCATGGCCGTTTAACTCAGCATGTTGCTCGGGTGTCACGGAATGTTCGTGCCATGTGATTTGCGTATCGTCCATGCTATCTCCGTCTCTGACTTTCCCAATCCATAATTAGCGTACCTATTCGGCTTGAATCCCAGCTAGCTGACATAGTTGAGCATTCATCACGTGTTGAGGACAACTCCAAACCATAAAAAACAGCGCCTCTTGGCACCACCGTCCTGCTGGGTGTCCCACCACAAATCCAGCGCCCTTGGCCGCTGACAATGAGGCTTGCGTTGCTCGCAACACCAAGTCATTCGCGCGCATCCTTAAATCTTCAGCAGCACAAGCTGCAATACCAGCGGCGGTGTCTAACAATTCCCCCCGTAGCCCTTCCCACTCCGTCAGTAGCGACTGCGCTGGGTCGCGCAATTCATCGCGCCGCTGTGACTCTTCTACAATAAATTCAATCGCCGCGCCAGCCAGTCCCATCGCCAGCGTCGACGTTTGTAATCCGCCAGTGCGAGCGCCAATTCCTGCCGTCATTACGTTTTCGGCGGGACCACCAAGTAACCATTTTCGATCCACCGCAACGTTGTCCATACTTACTCGACCAGTGTGGCTTGAAGTCAACGCTACCAAACTCGCTGGATCGTGTAGTGTAACTCCCGTTAATGAAGTCGGCATGACCGTTAAAATTTGTCTGCCGTCCTCGAGCGTTGCTCCGATGACCAAGGTCTCGGCCTGAGTGGCTCCGGTGACCCAAGGGCAGAATCCATTGAGAACAAATCCGGTTTCGGTTTCGACGGCAGTCAACACAGGTTTCTCCAAATGGCGATGGCTAGTAGTCAAATGTGAAATACCGACGGTTGAGAACTGGCTGCCTGCTAACAGGTCGGGAAGTAGTGTTTCGCGAGCATAGTCGTTGTCCGCCAACGCAATTCGCTGGCAAGCACCGGTGCGTTGAGTGATGATGAATGTGGTTGTTTGACAAGCCGCACCAAGTGCTAGATAGCCTCGCGCCAAATCAACCGCCGACCAACCCAAGCCACCATGTTCTTCGTCAATAAACCATTTAAAGACACCATACTTACCGCACAGTTCCAATTGCTTGCCGGGCCATGGAGTTTCACCTGCAGTCGTTGGATGATCTAGTTGGGAACTTAAATCGCGCAGGGCATTACACAATAGCACTAAGGCCGGGTCGTCTGGCGATAAGATTAGTTCAGGGTCGGCAAATTCGTTCATCTCATCATTATATCCTCGACAGGCCCTTTTTGAAGGGGCACGTCTGAATACGGATTACCGAAACCTCTCAAAAATGGTACCCTTACTATCACAACCATGAATAACAAAAATGGCTTGGAATTGTGCAATCGCCACTTTGGCCAAGCACATTATCTCTTAGACAGGAACGAATTTGTGCTCAATAAAGTTGATATTGTTTACCTAGACGCTGAGGACAATATTTGTGTAGCAGCCCGCGATTTAACTGCCGGACACACCCTAGAAATCGCCGGTCAACATTTTAGTCTGCAACAAGACATCCGCATTGGTCACAAAATTGCTGTCACTGACATTGCAAACGATTCACCCGTTTTCAAATATGGCCAGCCCATCGGCATAACGACCGAGCCTGTGTCTCCTGGACAATGGGTTCATATTCACAATGTGCGATACGACGCCCCTGAAGGCAATTATGAAAAGGCGACCCAACACCCCCCTGCTCCGCAACCAATAACCGACCGCACATTTATGGGTTACCGGCGAGCGAACGGTACCGTCGGCACACGCAATTATATCGGGATTCTTGCCTCCGTGAATTGTTCCGCTACAGTCGCGCGGTATATCGCCAGACACTTCACCGACGAACTATTACTGGAATATCCTAACATTGACGGTGTCGTTGCATTCTCTCACGGAGAAGGCTGTGCCATGGAATTTGGTGGCCTGCGGCATGAGATGTTGAATCGCGTGATGGGTGGAATCGCGCGGCATCCAAATATCGGCGGGTATTTGATCGTGGGACTGGGGTGCGAGCAGGGCACCATTGGTTATCTAGTGGAAAGCCAAAACCTCGTACAAATTGATGGGTTCGTAGATTCAGGCGACGCCGGAAATACTACGCAACAACGCACTGGACCGCCAACCCTCAGTATGCAAGACCATGGCGGTACCGTACAAACCGTTGAGTTAGGAATTGAGCAAGTCAAGAAACTGCTACCGTTAGCGAATGCCATAGAGCGCGAAGAAATACCAGCCAGCGAAATTATATTGGGATTAGAATGTGGCGGTTCCGACGGCAACTCGGGGGTCACCGCTAACCCCGCATTAGGAATGGCTAGCGACATGCTTGTTGCCTGTGGCGGCACAGCCGTGCTATCAGAAATGCCTGAAGTCTATGGTGCTGAACATTTATTAACCATACGGTCACGCAATGAAGAAGTGGCGGACAAGTTAATCGAGCGGATTCGCTGGTGGGAATGGTATACCGAATTGTTTGGCGAGAGCATTAACAACAATCCCTCGGTAGGAAACAAAGAGGGCGGACTGACAACGATTACCGAAAAATCGTTGGGGGCTATCGCCAAAGGTGGCTCGACGGTTCTCGAAGCCGTTTACGAATATGCTCAACCGATTAAGCAACGAGGCTTCGTCTTAATGGACACACCTGGGTTTGACCCCGCCAGTGTTACAGGAATGGTTGCCGGTGGAGCCAATGTCGTTGTATTTACGACCGGTCGCGGTAGCTGCTTTGGCTGCAAACCAACGCCCTCCATTAAGGTGTCGTCAAACACGCCAATGTTTGAGCGGATGAAAGACGATATGGACCTCGATGCAGGAACCATTTTAGCAGGCCGCACATTAGAAGAAGTTGGTAGCGATATCTTTGATGAGATTTTGGCCGTTGCTAGTGGTAAAAAAACGCGCAGTGAAATCCATGGCATGGGCGAAGATGAATTTGTACCCTGGACGGTCGGGGCTCAGTTGTAACGCCACGGTTCAATGCCAAGTCGTCCCAACAAGAATTAACGATTCGTGAAATATTTTGACATCATCAGTAGCCGCTCTCGATCACCACTAGCAATGCTTGCTCGCGCGGGTCTCCAGTTATTAGCCATTCCCTACGGCATCGTTATTTATTGTCGAAATCAGCGGTTCGATAAACAAAGCTCGGCGTCCACTGAAATATCAATCCCTGTCATTAGCGTGGGAAACATCACCACCGGTGGCACTGGCAAAACACCGCTGGTCGAGTTCATCGCGCGATATTTGCGACAACAGCAGATTCGTGTGACTATCGTAAGTCGCGGCTATGGCTCTCAAGAGGGTAAACCCAATGACGAGGCGCTGGAATTAGAACGAAAACTTCCGGACGTGCCTCACTTACAGAATCCGGATCGAGTGGCGGCCGCACGCACGGCCATCGCTGAATTCGAAGCCCAGTTGATTTTGCTGGATGACGCGTTTCAACACCGGCGGATCAAGCGTGACCTAGATATTGTATTAATCGACGCCACCTGCCCTTTCGGCTATGGGCACCTATTTCCCCGCGGATTGCTTCGTGAACCCCTACGCAATCTAAAACGCGCAGACCTGATTGCCATAACGCGGGTTGATCAAATAAGTACAGAACAATGCCAGAAGCTGGAAAAACAAATCCAACGCTTTAATGCATCGGCGGATATCGTTTCGTTTTCGCATGCAATTACTGGTATTGAAAACAATAGCGGTACACAACAGGAACTATCACATATCAGCGGGAAACGCGTTGTCGCATTTTGCGGAATTGGAAATCCCCAAGTATTTCAAGACCTGCTAGTACAACAAGGTCTGCATGTAGTCCATTTTGAAAGTTTCGCGGATCACCATGATTATCAGCGCACGGACATCCAGCGATTAGTAAAATTAGCAGAGACTCATCAAACAACCACCTTTATTTGCACGCACAAAGATCTCGTTAAAATTCAGGTTGACCACCTGGGACTCGCTGAACTTTGGGCCTTGAGTGTTGCCCTTACCCCTACATGCGGAGCGCACGAATTCACTTCGGCTCTAGACACAATTATCACCACGATTCCAACAGATGAGTGACATCCATGTCGACGACTATATTATCTGAAGCACCCGTATTAATAATTGGAGCGACATCAGGAATTGCCCAAGCAGTTGCCCATCGACTCGCGAGCCAAGAGACACCGTTAGTATTAGCAGCACGCAACGATAGTGAACTGCAAGCCATCGCCAATGATCTCAAAATTCGATACGAAATTTGCGTCAAGACAGTTATCTTCGAAGCTTTAGATTTTGAAAATCATCAGAAGTTCATCGAAACTTGCTGGTCCGAGGCGGAGTGCGATATGCAAGGCGTTGTCGTTTGCTATGGTTCGCTGCCCGATCAGAAAGCAGCGGAAGCCGATTGGTCAATTGCCCAACAGGCACTTGATATTAACTTTACCTCGGCCGTGTCCCTGCTGGAAAAACTTGCTGCAAAATTTATAGTTCAAGGTCACGGTGGATACCTCACTGTCGTTTCGTCCGTTGCGGGTGATCGAGGGCGACAAAGCAATTACATCTATGGCGCGGCCAAAGGTGGGTTGAGCATTTATTTGCAAGGATTACGTAACCGCCTCTACCACGATGATATTCATGTTTTAACGGTAAAGCCTGGGTTTGTTTATACCGCAATGACGGCCGCGGTATTAAATGAAAAGTCACCGTTAGTGGCTTCTGCAGATCAAGTCGCTCGAGATATCTGTCGTGCTATTGCCAAACGCAAAAACGTAATTTACACCCGCTGGTTTTGGCGGTGCATCATGTCCATCATCAAAAAAATCCCTGAATGGAAATTCAAACGTATGAAAATGTGAATTCGAGCCTGTTTTTCTCATATCTGGGCGGTCATTTGCAAGCAAAATTACTTAGAAACCTATACTGTAAACGCCGATACTACTCATATGCGCATATAATAGCAGCTGAAGTACTTTTCCAACCAAACCAATCCAACTTCGAATCATCTTATGGCCACTGGTTCTATCTCAACAAATGCTAGCACGGACACCGCAGCAGACACGGTACAAATCGCCGATGTCTTATCTGCAAATTGTCGAAGGTTGAAATTAACCGAAGTAGGCATCGCCGCCAGTCGCTTTGCTCTCGTTGCTACCGGACTACTACTGTTAGCATTTGTCATCGACCATTGGGCCTATCTAATTCACACTTCCGCGTCGCTCGGATCGTTGGGACGCTGGATATTCTTCTTGGCACTTGCAATCGTATTTCCAATCGTGCTTGCCAAACAGACCGTGCAACATGTCCGCCGTAAATTCAACCCTTTATTCGCTGCCCAGCAAATCGAAATAGACTCTCCGGAAATCAAGAACAGCGTTAGTAATTTTTGGCAACTACGAGCACTTTCCACCCACGTCCACCCCTCGATTCAACAAGCAATGGCGGCGCGAGCCAACCTAGACCTGACCAATGACCGGATTCAGGATGGAATCGACAATCGCTCGCTTTCACAATGGGGCTACGCTGGGCTCGCTACTTTGGCACTGACCGCAATTTATTTCGCGTGGATGCCACAGCCATCAATGCAAACAATCCATCGCATTTTGATTCCGTGGGATTCGGTTGCTCGACCGTCTGAAATAACCATCAGCAATATTTTCCCTGGAGATGTTGAAGCCCAATATGGCGATGCACTACAAGTCACAGCGGAAGTGGACGGTCTAGATGATGATGAGCCCGTTCGATTGTTTTATCGCGCTGCAAACGGCAGCTCTACCGGACAACATATATTGATGACTCCCCGCGCGGGCACCTCCATCTTTGCCGCAACGATTGCCGACAATGAACCTGGGATCCAACAGTCAATGCAGTATTGGATTGTCGCTGGCGAACCAACTAAACGAACGGCTCAATCCAATATATTCCAAATCACCGCAGTCGCTACACCCCACATTCAAATTCAGTCAATCCAATACACTTATCCTGCTTACACACAACTGCCTCCAACAATCGTGACAGATAGATTTAATATCGACGCGGTTGAAGGAACAGAACTCACAATCAAAGCGGAATCTAACCAAGTGATTGAAACTGCGTCTCTTTATCTGTTCCGACCCAACACAGCTGAACCAACAAAACGCACCGCGACTCAAATACAAAACAACTCCTGTGAATTCCAGCTAACCTTAACGCTACTCAATGATCAATTAACTCCGGAGTTTTCACATTTTGAAATCGTATTTTCAACCGCCGAGGGTAAAACCACGTCGGAGCCAATTCGCTATGGCATTCGAGTCCAAGCCGACGTTGCACCGGAAATTACCATTGAATCGCCCACTGTTAATGAACTTGAAGCCGGCCCCATCCAGCTCCCACTGAACCAAAACCTTAAAATCCAGTTTCAGGCGCATGACCCAGATTATGGACTCGAGCAAATTGATTTCGTAATGCAGCATGGCGACCAGCAATCGATAACTAAATCGTTGTTTCATCACGCTCAGGGTAGTCAGGACGTTATTCGCAAAAATGTGGTTTTCAATCCTCAAACATTGAAAATTCCCGTGGGTAGTCGAGTCATCCTTTTTGCCAATGCTTCTGATAACCGACGGATTTCAGCGCGACCAGAACCCAATGTAAGTTCGTCGGAACATTTGGTGATCCACATTGTCGAACCTGATAAAAATGGAAATTCCTCTGATGCCACTAACAATGGTGGTAACGTCGACAGCGCGCAAACTGACAATCCTGATCAACCAAATCCTCCCGATCAAAACGACTCTCAGTCCGATGATATGCCTGAGACCAGCGATGGCAACCAAGGGGAATCAACGACTGGCCAAGATGGCACAGGTGGAGGCGCAGGTTCAGAGGGCGAAGCATCCGAGGGCGAGGGTGGAAGCAGCGGTGACGGCCAACGAACCGATAAGCCGGAGAATCCTAATGGCGACCAAAATGGCCCCACACCCAACGCCCAAGGCGACATGGGTAATCCCAGCGAAAATCCGAAAACTGGCAATCAGTCTTCCGAGTCTGGTGAAGATGGCGGTGAATCCAAGCCGAGCGAAGGTGAACCAACTGGGGAAAATATGAACGACCCAACAAATGGTAACACTGGGGATCAAGGTAATCCGAACGAACAACAGAATCAGGGCGATCTTGACACTGGCAATGATACTGAAATTGGCACTGGTGACAGTTCCTCAGGTACACCAACAGGCGAACAGGGCGATCAGTCCAATCAAAAGGACAGCCCTGAACAAGAAACGCAGGGAGCGAAAAACGAAGACTTACATGACGGTGAGATTTTCGAACGCACATTGAAACACATGCGAGAAAATCAAGTATCCCAAGAAAATAAACCACCCATGAACCCCGCGGCGGAGGATGGTACGAATTCGGACAACACGCAAATTCAAAAAGACCCCCAAGAAACTCAATCACCTAATGATGCAGACAATCCCAATAACAATCCAAATAATCAGCGACCACCTACCGAGCAAGAAAATAACACCCCCAATGGTCAGGAAACTCCCATGGAAGGAGGACCAGGGGAAACAACAGATGTTGATTCCAACTCTGCCAACCCACCGGAAACATCTGAGAATCCAGCGACGTCTCAAAGTGACACAAATAACCCATCCACTGATCCAGCCAGCGACACAGGAGGATCCGGTACATCCGCCAAGACACTTGGCGCAACGGATGGCCCAGAAGAATCCACAGACGGGTCTCAGCAGCAACCAGATAACACGGGACAACAAACATCCAACGGATTCGCTGAAATCGACGGGTCAAAGGGGACAGGTCAAGAAAGTGAAACCGCTGGCGGGCCACTCAATGACCCCAACAATCAACTTGAACAATCAAAAATGGATAAGACGCTGACGGAGCAAGAATTGGCAGATTTACAGTACACTCGCAAAGCAACCGACTTGGCACTGCAATATTTAAAAGACAAACAGCACGACCCCGATCAGCAACTGCTTGATGATCTAGGCATCACCGCCGAACAAATGCGAGAAATGATCACTCGTTATGAAAAACTCAATAGAGACAAAACTCCACAAGGCCAACAAACCTTAGACGAATCGTTACGAGCACTTGGTTTGCGATCTTCTAAGAACCAAACACCTCGCACGGTAAACGTGCAGTCTGAAAATGTAACCGGTGTTCGTAACACGGGCGTAGTGTCGGGACTACCCGCTGATCTCCGCCAGAAATTTCGCTCGTTCCGTAAAGGCACAAACGTGTCGGACGAATAAAGGTCGGCGACTCGTAAGAACAATTTCGAATTGTCAGGAATGCCCTCCCCAGACCTTCATTTTTTAGCGGTTATCCAAGATCGGTTGTCTTCGGCCTACGCAATATTGGTAGCAAATTGACTCGGCTTCAGCGGGTAAACTCTCACTGCTTGAAATTACGTATAATTTAGCCTGTCCGCCGTGTCTGCCGGACGCAAGAGGATGTAAACTTACATATATTACAAATTAATTAAATTTTAATAGTCTCCCCACGGCTCGACCACGCGCCCTTTCATTCACGTTTTTAGCAACATGCCCAACAGTCAAACACGGTACTTAGTTCCATTTGACCCCAAAAAATTGATACATCGATTTACGGATGTACTAATTATTGGTGGTGGATTAGCTGGCCTGCGGGCGGCCAATGCGGTCGCACCGGAAAACCAGGTGATATTAGTTACCAAAGAACAACTGCAACAATCCAACAGCAACTATGCTCAGGGCGGAATTGCCAGTGTCACGCACCCCGACGACCATTTTGACAACCACGTGCAAGATACGCTAAAGGCTGGTGGCGACTTATGCAACCGCGATGTTGTCGAGATGGTCATTCGCGAAGCGCCGCAACGAGTCGCTGAATTGGTGAGTTGGGGAACTTACTTCGATCAAAGCGATGGCAATCCGCTACTAGGTCGCGAAGGTGGACATAGTCATCATCGCATTCTTCATGCACTCGGAGATGCCACTGGTAAAGAGATCATCCGCGCAATGATTCAATGGACGCAAAAACAAAGCAATATTCAAATAAGCGAAAATGCGTTTACCGTCGACTTACTAACTCACAACAACTCATGCCATGGCGCTTTGATATGGGAAAACGATCAACTGACCATGGTCTGGGCCAAGCAGACAATTCTCTGCACTGGAGGGTGCGGGCAACTTTATCGCGAGTCCACCAACCCCCAAGTTGCAACTGCCGATGGGCACGCCATGGCGTATCGCGCGGGAGCTGAATTGGCCGATATGGAGTTCATGCAATTCCACCCAACCGTTTTATATATCGCTGGCAGTAGTCGTAGCTTAATTACCGAAGCAATGCGTGGCGAAGGGGCCCATTTGGTTGACCAAGATGGATATCGCTTTATGCAGGAATATGACGACCGTGGCGAACTAGCACCGCGGGACATCGTATCCCATGCGATCGTTCGTCAAATGAGTCAGAAACGACATCCCTGTGTTTATCTCGATTTATCACATCTTGATGCGGATTCTGTCTTAGAACGATTCCCTGGGATTGCTGAATCATGCAAGCAATTCGGCATCGATATCACCGCAGATAAAATTCCAGTCCGCCCAGGTGCACACTATATGATCGGTGGCGTCACGGTCGATCAACACGGGCAAACCAGCTTGGATGGATTATGGGCAGCGGGCGAAGTTACCAGCAGTGGGCTCCATGGGGCCAATCGCTTGGCATCAAACAGCCTGCTCGAAAGCCTTGTCTATGGCGCTCATGCAGGCGCCGGTGCTTCACAACGCGCGGATCAAATGTCGCAACACTATGAAGTACTGCCGATTCACAATGCCCAAGTCGAAGCTAATCTGGAATCATTGGACATTGCCGATATCACTAATTCGCTAAAAGGTCTGATGTGGCATAGTGCGGGCGTATTACGCAATGCGACGGATTTAGAAGATGCCCGAGTGACCATCCATCAATGGGAAAAGTATGTGTTAGCAGCACAAATGCCTGACAAAACTGGCTGGGAGCTACAAAACATGCTTACTGTCGCCCGTACAATGGTACAATCAGCTCTTACCAGAGAAGAGTCTCGTGGCGTACATTTAAGAATTGATTTTCCGGAAACTGATAATGCCCACTGGAATCAACATATTCAAGCTTCTCGAAACATCTAAATTCTGCAAACTAGCTTGGAATTGAGAACCGTTTCCTCTCCGCAGACGTATTGAGACTTTGGCAGTTGCCTGTTTTAATAAGATAGATAGCAAACCTTCATACACTGTACATTTCAACTAAGTAGCACTGTTTTTCAACAAGAATAACCAATGACAGCAGAATCAACGACGATCGATGAAACAGCCGATTCCGGCTTAACCGAAAAAGCACCTAGCGAGTCCACGACAACAGAAAACACAGACGCGGCCACAACCCAAACCGCAGCTGAACCAAACACTGCGATGATTGAGGCCATCGGGCTTTCGAAGTTTTACGGTGAGTTCGCAGCTTCACGCAATGTGAACTTCAAAATCAATCGAGGTGAAGTGGTTGCTTTTCTAGGGCCCAACGGTGCCGGCAAAAGTACCACGATGAAGCTCCTCACCGGCTACCTTGCTCCATCGGAGGGTATCGCCAAAATAGCGGGCTACAATATGTCCAGCCAACGAATCCAAGGACTTCGCAAACTTGGATACCTTCCAGAAAACGGTCCGTTGTATCTGGATATGACCCCCCACTCCTTGCTGAGCTTTTTTGCGGACGCACGCGGCATGTCACGCAGTCGGCGTAATGACCGAATTGAAGCGGTTGTCGACCTTTGTGATTTAAGCAGTGTTATTTATAAAGCCATTGCAAAACTATCCAAAGGATATCGTCAACGTGTTGGTATGGCGCAAGCGTTACTACACGAACCCGACGTATTAATTATGGATGAACCGACTGCCGGATTAGACCCAAATCAAATCCAAGAAGTTCGCAACACGATGAGTCGTCTTGGAAAAGATCGTACGATTCTATTGTCCACACATATCATGCAAGAAGTCGAAGCGATGGCCAATCGCGTCATTATGATTAATGAAGGCGATCTCGTTTACGACGGCGCCATGTCCGCCTTGACCAAAGACGACGAAACACTCGATCAAGCCTTCCGTCGTTTGACGATTGCTGCCGATCGAATTTAACGCCTCGCAATACGCTTGTAGATTGACTTAGCTACTTCAACAGGCGTTCAATCACTCGTCCGAGTCAAGCTTCAGCAAAACAATTTCAACCAACCAGACAACTACACCAATACAACAAGAATATAAGAACTATGGAAACCACTGGTACAAATCTATTTTTAGCACTGTTTGATCTTCTGTTTCGCGATTTGCTAATCGTCGTGGTACTCGCAGCAGTCATCGTGCCACTATATTTCACGCGAACTGCCGCTATTGCTGTCGTCCGCCGCAACTTCAAAGGCTACTTTAGCAATCCTACAGGCTATGTTTTTCTCTGCGTGTTTGTGCTGCTGACTTCGTTTGCCGCATTTTGGCCCCATCAGTTTTTCAATGCAAACCTCGCTAACCTTAATCAACTCAATCAGTTCCTACCACTGATTATGCTCATTTATATTCCGGCGATTACGATGAGTATTTGGTCCGAAGAACGCCGCGAAAAAACTGATGAATTACTGCTAACGCTACCGGCTCACGATTTCGATATCGTGATTGGCAAGTTTCTCGCTGCCGCATTGATTTTCACAGTTTCCTTGCTGTTCTCTCAAATCTCAAACTTCCTCGTGTTAGCCTCCCTAGCACGCACTCCTGCAACTTATATCGTCGATCTAGACACCGGACTTCTCACCACAAACTACTTTGGCTATTGGTTAATTGGGCTTTCCATGCTGTCGCTAGGAATGGTGGCTTCGTTTTTAACTCGTAACGCAACCATCGCCTTTGTATTCGGTCTCGCATTTAACATTCCTCTTGTCGCCGCTGCGTCTGCGGATGTCATTGCACAATCATCGCAAATTGCACAGATCATTTCTCGCTGGGGCATCTACTCACAGTTCGATGATTTCCAACGCGGGGTACTTAGCCTCTCCTCTACGATGTACTTCTGCATGATTATTTCCATCGGTCTATACTTATGCATGGTCCTGATCGGAAAGCGACATTGGTCCGGTGGTAAAGATGGAGCCTCGCTCTGGTGGCACTACTTAATTCGAACCGTAGCCTTAGTCGTCGCCATGCTGTCGCTCACGATTGTATTTGATCAACGCGACTTAGTACGATTCGATACCACACGCGGTAAAGTCAGTTCCCTGTCGGATGACTCGCGAAAACTCATTGCCGACCTTGACCCAGAACACCCTGTCTACATCGAGGCTTTCATCAGTAGCGAAGTTACCAAGGAGTATGTCAAAACTCGCTACGACCTAATTTCGATGCTCAAAGAGTTCGGTAGTCATGAAGACATCCACCTCACCATCCTCGATACCCTTGAGCCATTTAACGAAGCCGTCGCTACCGCAGAAGAAAACCATGGCATTCCATTATTAACCGTGCCCGCTGCAAGTGGCAGCCAACAGATTATCATGGGTGCTGTATTCCGCAGTGGACTGCAAAAAGTTGTTGTGCCGTTTTTTGAATATGGAATTCCCGTGGAGTACGAACTTGCCCGCAGTATTGCAACCGTGGCTAAGGGCAAACGAAAAACCATTGGCGTGATCGATACGGATGCAAATATTATGGGTGGCTTTAGCTTCGCCGGCGGTCAACCAAACCGTATTCCACAACAAGCAATCGTAACGGAATTGCAAAAACAATATAAAATGGAAAACGTCGATGCCTCGCAAGAAATCTCCGTTGATGACTACGATATGTTGTTCATCGCGCAACCCTCGTCACTCGAAGAAGAACCATTAACTAACGTCATACGTGCCTTGCAAGCGGGTATCCCAGCAGTCGTTTTCGAAGACCCTCGGCCAGAAACGATGCAAGTCCCTGGCACGGGGCAACCACGTCCACCCGCTGGTGGTGGAATGATGGGAATGGGCGGACAACCTCAGCCCAAATGTAATCTAGCACGGTTATGGGATATTCTTGGAATCCAAATCCCAGGTGCCCTGTCACGCACCAATCCTGGTTTGTACGAGCCCGACCTAGTTTGGCAATCCGACAATCCTTACCCGCTGCTAAAATATCGAGGGATCCTTGATACGTGGGTCTTTACCACGAGACTCGATGCAGAACATCCAATCACCTCCGGCTTACAGGAACTGTTATTACCCGTCCCCGGCGCCATAGAAATTGATGAATCCAAAAGCCATTTGGAGGTCACCCCACTGGTAACTTCATCCAATCGCGATGCTGGAACCGTTAAATCTGCGGATTACATGATGGAAATGCAAGCGCTGTCCCGCGGTGATCGCGGTGCCCTGGAACGTATCAAGCAATTACAGTCTGAAGGTGACCGAGGCAGTAGTAACCTTGTCGTCTATATCGAAGGCGAACCTGTGGGCGCAGTGGCCGGTGATGACGATGGTGAAAAACCTGTTATGAAGGTTGTCTATATTGCCGACGTGGATGTCATGTTCAATGCATTCTTATCAATCCGCGCAAGACCTGCAGCACTACAGGATGTGACGTATAAGTTTGAAAACGTCACGTTTCTGCTAAACGTGGTGGACTACTTAGCTGACGAAATGGACTACATCGCCATCCGCAAACGAAAACTACGACACAGCACATTGAAAACAGTCGAACACCAAGTTGCTATCGAACAGGGTTTGCAAACAGATGCTATCTCCAAATCACATAAGCTAACCAATAGCAAAATTGAAACTATGGAAGAAGAACTCGAAAAGGAAATTGAAGCATTTCAAGAAGAAGTTATGAGATTGCAAGACCCAGCGAGTACCGAACGACCTGACCCTGGCATGGTGCGAGCAAAGTTGATTAATCTTTCGAGTCGGCAGCAAGAAAACCAACGCAAGGTTCAGGTAACTCGTATTCAAGAAGAGCGTAATCGTGATAAAAAAATCGCGTCCATTAAACGTGAAAGCGAAAGTAAGCTCGCCGCTCTACGTAATCGCTACAAACTAGCCGCGGTGTTTTTTCCACCTATACCTCCGCTATTGATCGCAATCATTGTGTTTTTTGTCCGTCGTATTCGCGAACGTCAAGGGGTTGCTAGTGCACGGTTACGGTAACCAAAGACGTCAATCAGCATTTTAGGATTCCTTAGTAAACAACATCACATCATTCAAACTTTCAACTATTAAAGTATCGATAATCATGAACAATCTTGTCCAAACCATTATCTACGTTTTACTCGCAACCGCCGCTGTCGTTGCCGCGGTTATTACTGGAGCCGCGAATACCAGTGGTGGCGACCATGACCAACTTAGAATAGCGCGAGAAGAAATTGGAAAGGACGTCTTCACAGACTTCACCGCTGCGAATGCGGTCGAGCTAGAAATCACAACCTATGATGAAGAAGCTGCACGACTAAAGTCCTTTTCGGTCAAAAGAGATGATCTCGGACAATGGGTCATTCCATCACACAATGATTACCCAGCTGATGCGGAACAGCAAATGTCCGCGGCCGCATCTGCATTTAGCGCCCTCAAAATCGCCGACCTAATCGGCACAGAAACATCGCTGCACGCAGAGTTTGCTGTTATCGAACCGAACTCAGATACACTCGAAGTCTCCAACACCGGTGTTGGAACACTGATCACCGTTCGCGATGACCAAGGCAATGAATACTCGTTAATCGTCGGCAATACGGTCTCTGTCGGAAACGAAGCTGGCGCGGATCCACGAATGCAGAAATTGTTCTATGCAGCCCGGCGACCGACTGACGAAATCACGTTCACCGTTGATCTAAACATGGATGTCTTTGATACTGATTTCTCCAAATGGATTGAGAATAATCTTTTGGATATTAACGGTTTGGATCTGACCACCATCGACATTAATGACTACGCCATTTATCAAACACAACAAGGACCAACTCTTGCACCGCGGTCTAATTCCAGTCTCTCACTCGATGAGACCGATAACATCTGGCAACTAAACTCTATGCTGCAATATGATGACCAATCCTCCGAACCCTCTGTGATTACGTTGACGGACGACGAGGAATTGAACAGCGAACGTATCGACACACTGAAAACGGCATTAGAAAACCTGGAGATTGACGATGTGGCCCGCAAACCAGATTTTCTGCGATCTGATCTGCGCGCGTCCAATGAATCACTTTCCACACCTGGTGTGATTTCCGCGCTCGGCCAACTTGGACTCTATGGAGATCCCAGTACCGAAAAAGATGGCTTGATGGAACTCAAAAGTGCCAACGGCGAAATTCATGTCTCACTGAAAACCGGCGTAAAATACATATTGCGATTTGGCGAAGTCGACACTAAGACCGCAGGCGATGAAACGGTTAAGCGATTCTTGTTTGTAACCACTCGACTAGATGAAGCGATAATCCCCCAGCCAGAACTTTCTCCATTGCCTGAGGGACCAGCAAACCCAGCAGCCGCTGAAGAAAAGGACGAGGAAGCTACTACCAAGCCTGAGACCCCAGCAAACCCAGCAGCCGCTGAAGAAAAGGATGAAGAAGCTACTGCCAAGCCTGAGACCCCAGCAAACCCAACAGCCGCTGAAAAGAAAGACGAAGAAGCTACTGCCAAGCCTGAGACCCCAGCACCCGATGAAGGCTGTCAGGATGAACCGGTTGCGACAACAGAAACTCCCGCGGCCACCGTTGGTGACACCCCGCCGCAGGAAGGCGAGCCCGCAGAAAAACCTGTAGCAGCACCGACCGCAACGGAAAAAGAAGACGAAGACAAACCTGAGCTAGCACCTGTGCAATTGACGCCGGAACAACTAAAAGAACTCCGCGATCAAATCACCAAAGAGAACGAACGGCGAACGCAAGAGTACGAAGATAAATTGGCGGCTGCTCGGAATCGAGTTCGTGAACTCAACGAGCGATTTGAAAAGTGGTACTACTTGATCGATGAAAAAGTCTACAATCAAATCCATCTATCGAATACAGATTTAATCACAGCTAAAAGCTCAGCACTCGAAGACATCAAAGGACTCGACGAAGGTGGTTTAGACGCACTTGGCCTGCCGGGACTTCCTGGTATCCCTGGATTGCCAAGCCCAACAACTCCTAAGCCTTAGTCGATCGCTGTTGGCCATCCGCTTATTGTTCGTTGTTTTGACATACTTGAAACTGGTCGTGTTAAATGGCTCAAACCAATCACAACTTACAATCTGCAACTCGCTCAGAAATTGAGCAACATCAGCTACAAAGGCTGAACCATCTGTTGGCTAAAATCTTACCGGCAAATAATTTCTACCATGAGAAATTAGCCGCTGACAATTTACAACTCAACGATTTATCCGAACTCGCAGACTTGCCCTTTACGACTAAACATGAATTAATCTCCAATCATGCCGAGAACAATTCCGCAGTCAACCTTTCCTACGCCACCGAGCAATATGTGCGGTTCCATCGCACTTCGGGCACAACGGGGTCGCCGCTGGTCATCTTAGATACTGCCACGGACTGGCAATGGTGGATCGACACATGGCAATACGTGCTAGACGCGGCTGGTATCACAGAACAAGATCGAGCATTCTTAGCATTTTCGTTTGGCCCTTTCATTGGGTTTTGGTCTGCTCATGATGCGATCGTCGCGCGGGGCGCTATGTCCATTCCAGGAGGTGGTCTACGGTCATTAGCAAGATTGGAATTAATCGAGTCCAGCGGTGCCACGCTACTTTTCTCGACCCCCACCTATGCATTACATCTAGCCGAAGTTGCCAAAGATCAAGGCATTAATTTACGTGACAATAGCGTCACAAAAATTATTGTCGCGGGTGAGCCTGGTGGTTCGGTTGCGGCGATCCGAGCGAGAATTGAAGAAGCTTGGGACGCGACTCTGTTTGACCATGCGGGAGCATCTGAGATTGGCCCTTGGGGTTTTTCTAGCGTAGATAGAACCGGCATCCATGTGTGTGAAGCAGAGTTCATTGCTGAGTTCATTGACGTCGAAACGAACTTGCCAGCAAAGACTGGAGAATTAAGTGAACTTGTCCTGACGACACTCGGCAGATCGGGGTGTCCTGTTATTCGCTATCGAACCGGGGATCGTGTCATTCACGAATTCAAAGAATCGAATAGTTTTGTTCATCTTGCGGGAGGAGTGCTAGGACGGGCCGATGACATGTTAGTTATCCGCGGCGTCAATATTTTCCCCGCCGCCTTAGATGAAATCATGAGTAGTTTTGCTGACGTCATCGAATACCGCATTACAGCGACCCGTAGCGGCGAACTCGATCAACTCGCAGTCGAAGTTGAAGATACTGCCAATGACGCTCAACGAATTGCTGATACGATTGAAACTCGTTTAGGCCTACATGTCCCAGTTACATGTGTCGCCGCAAACTCACTACCCCGATTTGAAGGAAAAGCCAAACGGTTCATCGATCTCCGTGGTGAATCCACGAATTAGCACATTTTCGTTTTCTGGAATCCATCAACCTTTGAAACATTCTTTCCCAGCACCATGACAACGCCCAATCCCACATTGCCGACGGCTCTCATTGAGCACTGCCGCTCGCAATTTCCAGCACTGGCTCGAGGGCATGACGGCCAAGAGGCAATCTACCTCGACGGCCCAGCGGGAACTCAAGTTCCTCAATCGGTCATCGACGCAATTTCACACTATTATTCCACCTGCAATGCAAACCACGGAGGATTGTTTGCAACAAGCCGAGAAAGTGACACACTGGTAGCAGAGGCTCACCGAGCCCTCGCAGATTTCGTGGGTGGTCACGATCCGGATGAAATTGTATTCGGCGCAAATATGACAACCATCACCTTCGCCTTTTCTCGAGCACTTTCTCAACAATGGCAGGCTGGCGATAATATTGTCGTTACACAGCTCGATCATGACGCCAATGTCTCTACGTGGGCACTTGCCGCCCGCGACCGAGGAGTTGAAGTTCGCTATGCTCAAATCAATCCCGCCGATTGCACTCTCGATGTCGCCGATCTTAAAAGCAAAATAGACCAACGCACTCAATTAGTCGCGGTCGGGCTTGCCTCTAATTCGTCAGGGTCAATCAATCCAGTTGCGGAAATCTGTCAATACGCGCGGCACTACGACGCATTGTCCTTTATTGATGCCGTCCATTATGCCCCGCATCGGCTGATCGATGTCCAAGAAATCGGTTGTGACGCGCTGGCCTGTTCAACCTATAAATTTTTCGGGCCACATATCGGAGTTCTGTGGGGAAAGAAACCACTACTATCAGAGCTGCAGCCATACAAAGTAGAACCTGCAGCAGATAATACACCAGACAAATGGATGACCGGAACACAAAACTTCGCTTGCTTATGTGGTGCTCGAGCGGCCGTTGATTACATCGCGAACATCGGGCACAAGGTTGCTGACGACGGGTCGTTATCACGACGAACCGCCCTGCAAATCGCTTATCACGCTATCGAAGATTATGAGAATACATTGTGCCAACAACTATTGGCGGGGTTGGAGAACATAGCAGCGAGTAGCGGTATTACGATCCATGGCATATCAGCCAATGGCGACATAAGCAATCGAGTGCCCACTGTTTCGATCTCTCATCCGACTTGGACATCCGCACAACTTGCTCAAGCGCTCGGTGATTATGAAATTTACACTTGGCATGGAAACTATTACGCTCTGCAGTTAACCCGAGCACTGCAACTTGAACCTGAGGGCATGCTAAGATTGGGACTCGTACATTACAATACAGCACAGGAAGTTGAACGCTTATTATTAACACTGTCCTCCATCCTCAAGGGCGAACCACCCGCATGACCGACTCGCCTAGCGAATATCCTACCGCGTTGGAGTTAACCTCGGATGCGCATTTACGCATTACCTGGAATGATAACAGTGAATCACGCATTGCATTTGCTGTATTACGCAAACACTGTCCATGTGCGCATTGCCGAGTTGCCGCTCGAAAACCAAAACCTGCTGAACTATTACCGGTGATCAGTGCCGCCGAAGCGCAACCCTTAATCATCGAATCGATGAAGCCGCTCGGCAATTATGCCTATGTCATCGCCTTTAGTGACGGTCACGATAGTGGTATCTATGAATTCACCCTTTTGCGAGAACTTGGACAAGCATCGACAGCGTCCTAATAACATTCGCATCTCACCGTGGGCTGATTAAAACCGACAACGCTACAGTGCAACTTCAGAAAAAACCGCCTCCCTCATGACCGACCAACCCACCACAGGTTCACGCCTCGTAATTTTCCTCGTCGTCTTTATCGACCTGCTTGGATTTGGACTTGTACTTCCCTTATTACCCGTCTATGCCAAGGTCTATAGTCAAGACGAAACAGGCATCCAACTTGGCATGTTGATGGCAAGTTTTTCAATCATGCAGTTTTTGTTTGCTCCGTTCTGGGGAAAATTATCTGACCGTTATGGCCGCCGACCCATCTTGATGGTCGGTTTGTTAGGATCGGTCGTGTTCTATTCTCTGTTTGGATTTGCTACCACGCTCTCGAACCCAGAACTTACACTGATACTACTTTTCGTAACTCGTATCGGGGCAGGAATCTCGGGAGCAACAATTTCCACCGCTCAGGCCTATATCGCCGACACAACAACACCCGAAACTCGTAGCAAAGGCATGGCGCTGATCGGCATGGCATTTGGCGCTGGCTTCACGTTCGGACCACTACTTGGCATGATTGCACTTATTGGCCGAGATGATACACCTGGTCCCTGGCCAGGGTATGTTGCGGCTGTTCTCTCCGCATTTGCCCTTTGCCTAGCCATCTTTAAACTCCCAGAATCACGCACCATCGACAGTGCTTCAGCCGCGCGTAAGCGATTTGACTTGCAGGCTTTTCGGACCGCAATAGGCATCCCCTCAATTGGCTTGATTCTACTCGCGAGTTTCGTCTGTATATTCTCATTTGCAAACTTTGAAACGACGTTGTCTTTGTTAATCAAAGGAAACAACAACAAAATCGCCGCTGCGCCATTCCATTTTTCAAACGTCAAAATCTGCGCTACCTATTCATTCATAGGCGTCATGCTTGCATTGGTGCAGGGTGGCGTTGTCCGACGAGTTGCGGGTCGTATTAAGGACGCCACAATGGCCACGGGTGGGGCGATGTTACAAATCATCGGGTTTGCCGTAATGCTGCTTGCGATGAACCTCGCCAATGATTGGATTCTGTTTGTCGCACTTGGCATTGTGACCACCGGATTTGCCTTCATGCAACCTTCCCTGTTAGCCCTGCTGTCACGCCGGAGCAATCCTGAACAACAAGGCGTTATTATGGGCGTGGGGCAAAGTGTCAGTTCACTGGCCCGTATCATCGGATCAGGAATCGGCATCCCACTGCTCACTATACATCTGAACCTACCATACTTCGTCGCCATTGGATTAATGACTTGTGGAGTTTTGGTCATCATCTGCGGCGGACGCACCGGAAACGACTTTGGCGATTCACCGCAGCTCCGCACAAGCGAGTAGAATATTGGGTAAACTAATAGAAATCATTCATCCACAACATCCATAGGATTTCACGTTATGCGTTGCATTGCTTTTTGCATGATTGCCTTATTCTTTAGTCAACCAGTACACAGCCAAGAGTGGACACGCTTCCATGGTCCCAATGGCCAAGGTGTTGCGCAGCTAAAAACATTCGTATCAACATGGTCCGAAAAAGAGACACTCTTTAAAGTCCCGCTACCCGGAATCGGCCATTCGTCACCAGTTGTCTGGGGCGAAAAAGTGTTCTTACTCAGTGCGGACCCCACTACCGCCGAACGTCACATTTTGTGTCTTGATGCCGCTACGGGAAAAATACGATGGCAACGCAATTTCAAATCAACGACTCATAAGCTGCATTCTAGATCCAGCTATGCATCGAGCACTCCGACTGTCGACAAAGACCTCGTATACTTCGCTTGGTCAGATCCCCAACACACCTATGTCAAAGCGTTCTCTCACAATGGTGATGAAGTTTGGACACGTGACTTAGGTACCTGGTCGAGTCAACATGGTTTTGGTACCTCACCGGTCATTTATAAAGACATGCTGTTTCTAAATGCTTCGCAAGCTTCGATGCAACTGCCGGAAGGGATTGAGCCCGGCGATAGCTTTGTCTATGCCTTAGATAAAAACACCGGTGAGCAGCGTTGGAAAACACCACGTGGCAGCGCCTCGGCCAGCTACAGTGTGCCTGCGATATACTCTGGGAAAAACGGAGATGAACTGATCTGCACCAACACCACAGATGGCATGTATAGTCTCAATCCGTTTACTGGGAAACAGAATTGGAGCATCATTGCCTTCAATATGCGAACGGTTTCCTCACCCGTTTTTGCGAACAATCTCATCTTAGGTTCCACGGGATCCGGTGGCGGTGGTAACTCCGTGGTCGCCGTTCAACCTGGCGCTAAACCAACAATCCGCTTCAAACTCGAACGCGCTGCTCCCTACGTACCAACTTCCGTCATTAAAGATAATTTGTTGTTCTGCTTTTACGATAAAGGCATCCTATCTTGCATCGATTTAAAGTCTGGAGAGAGCTTGTACCAACAGAGACTGGATTGTGCTTTTTCAGGTTCGCCAATTCGCGTTGGTGATAAACTCTATTGCATCGACGAAGAAGGGGTCGTTCATGTCATCGCGGCGAGTCAAGAATTCAAAGTACTAGGGAAAAATCCATTGGGTGAAGCAAGCCGCAGTGTTCCTGCAGTGTCAGGCGGTCGCATGTATTTTCGCACCTATTCGCACCTTATCTGTGTTGGCGCCAAAAAGAGCTAAATCAACGTGACTGCTCCTCAATATGAGTTTTCGATCGATGTCGGTGGTACATTCACCGATTGCATTGAACACTCAACATCAATCATTAAACGTCACAAACTGTTAAGCTCTAGCCATACACTAGGGAAAATCAAAGCACTTGCTGCAGAGGCTATCCTCGACCCTCTGCGAGTTGACGATCCGGTCGGGTTTTGGGTTGGAACTCAGTTGTCCGTTATCGACGGTGACACCAAACGAACCATTATTGCCTCGGACTCGACTGGCAGACTCACACTCGATTCGCCACTGCCGAACTCGGTGATCGGGCAATCCTATGAAATTCGGGCAGAATTGTCCGCGCCCATTATTGGGATTCATCACGTTTTAGGCATTCCTCTTAACGAATCACTCCCGCCGATCAATCTGCGGCTCGGCACCACGCGTGGCACCAATGCGCTGTTAACTCGCACCGGATCCAAAACCGCGCTCGTAACGACAGTCGGATTCAAAGACCTGCTTGAAATCGGAAACCAAAACCGACCTAAGCTATTTGAATTGAATATACAAAAAACCATTCCGCTTATCACGACTTCAATTGAGATAAATGAACGTATCGACACGCATGGTAATATTCTACAATCCATCGATCGAGATCAAGTACGGCGGCAGCTAGCTAGGTTATTTGCCGAGGGAATTGAGTCGCTAGCCGTTTGTTTGCTCAACAGTTTTGTTAATCCAGAACACGAACGAGTGATCGCTGAGGTCGCCACGGAATTTCCGTTCGCGTCGGTAAGTATTTCATCCCGTGTAAGTCCTCTCATTAAGATGGTTCCCCGTGCAGATACGACCGTACTTGACGCTTATCTAAATCCCGTGCTAACCAATTATCTCGAACAACTTCGAGCAAACCTGCATGTTGATTCTAATGTGCGTTTGCTAACTTCCGCTGGTGGCCTCATCGCAGCCGATCTATTCAGTGGCAAAGACAGCATTCTCTCCGGACCTGCGGGTGGTGTCGTTGGATTTAGCCAAGCTGCTAAAAGGGCGGGATACAAGCAGGCGATCGGATTTGATATGGGCGGGACCAGCACGGACGTATCACGGTTTGGCGGGACTTATGAATACGAATATGAAACGATAAAGTCTGGTGTTCGAATTGTTACACCAATGATGGCCATTGAGACGGTGGCCGCTGGAGGGGGATCCATCTGCAGTTTTGATGGAATAAAACTTACCGTTGGTCCCGCCAGCGCTGGGGCAGACCCAGGTCCCGCCTGTTACGGCAAACAAGGACCATTGACGGTCACGGATTTAAATTTAATCCTCGGGAAGCTGCCCGTCGCTGAATTTCCGATCCCGCTTGATAAAGATGCGGCGGTGGCCAAGTTAAAAGAGTTGCACAGGACAATCGAAGCCGAAACGTGCTGCCAGCATGACCCAATCGCACTTGCAGAAGGGTATTTAGAAATCGCAAATACCAATATGGCCCAAGCGATCCGCACTGTTTCGATCGCCCGCGGATACGCACCCGAGCAGTATCTATTAGTTAGCTTTGGAGGGGCTGGTTCTCAACATGCCTGTAGCATCGCTGATTCGCTTGGCATGAAAACCATTCTCATTCATCCACAGGCTGGGATACTCTCCGCAGTCGGGATCGAGCAGGCAGAAATAACTCATCAATGCCAACGAGGAATATATGAAACACTCAACGATGAGTTGCTCGACGATATTTCCAGTTCGATACAGGAATTGGCAAGCCAAGCAATTAAAGCGGTCAAAGAAGCTGATATTTTGGAGCACCGTATCGAAGTTACCGTTAGCAGTGAAATACGTTTTGCTGGCGTTGATCAAGCAATCGTGATCCCGTTGGTAACCTCTGCGGCGACAGATGCGCTTACCGACAACCTCTCAGCAAACGACCTCATTTCTCAGTTTCATATCCAGCACCAACAGAGATATGGATACACGCATCCACATAAGTCGCTGGAACTAGCAACCATCCGCATTACCGCCCGTGGCAAATCGCCGCAACGTGACGTGCAATCCAAAAAAGTAGCGGTTGTTTCAGTTGATCCCACTGAGTCACAACGAGTTCGATTCGATGGGCAATGGGTCGATACACCACTATTTCGCCGCGTTGACTTACCGTTAGGAGCGGTCATCCTAGGACCAGCGATCATCAGTGAACCACATTGCACGACGGTCGTGAACCCCAACTGGACCGCAACACTATTGAGCCAAGGAGAGTTGCTACTAGAGTCTCAAGTAAGTCCAAACATTTCGCATATTGTGCCCACGACAACGGATACAGATATAGAACCCGACCCGATTCAACTTGAAATATTCAACAATCATTTTGCCGCCATCGCCAAACAAATGGGCATCACATTGCAGAATACTTCTAGCAGTGTAAATGTCCGTGAGCGACTCGATTTCTCCTGTGCCATCTTCACATCCAATGGCGAACTGGTCGTCAACGCTCCCCACATACCCGTGCATTTAGGGGCCATGGGCGAGACGGTGCGAGCGATCATTGCCGAGCAACTTGCTGATTCCGAGGGCATTCACGCAGGGGACGTATTTATTACAAACGATCCGTACCGGGGAGGGTCTCATTTACCGGATATAACAGTGGTCACACCAGTGGTCAATCATGATGAGTTGTTGTTTTTTACTGCGAGCCGCGCGCACCACAGCGAGATCGGGGGAATTGCACCAGGTTCTATGCCTCCGTTTTCAACAACTCTGGCTGAAGAGGGCGTGTTAATCCGCTCGTTTAAACTACTAACCGCGGGTCAGTCGCACGAAGATAAATTACTACATATTCTCGGCGACCATCCATTTCCGTCACGCACACCGGAGGTAAACTTGGCGGACATTCGCGCGCAAGTTGCCGCAAACCAACAAGGCGTCAATGATCTACAGCAACTGCTAAACACGACTGGTCAGCAACAAGTTTTAGCGTATATGCAATTCATCCAAAGTGCGGCGGAATTAAAAACACGGCAAGCCATTGGAGCCTTGGCCGATGGCGTGTATAGCCATACCGATTTTTTAGACGAACATGCTGCTGGGCACCATGAGGCGCAGATCAAAGCCACCATTACCGTTGAAGGGGACAACATCACCTTCGATTTTGCGGGGACATCGGACGTGCTGCCATCGAATCTAAACGCCAATTCCGCAATTGTCACGGCCGCCGTGATGTATGTGATGCGCTGCTTGATTAACGAAGATATTCCTTTGAATGCGGGAGTCTTGAAGCCTGTAAAAATATTGATTCCTCGATGTTTGCTGAATCCTGGCGACCATGAAAACCCGCAACAATGCCCCGCAATTGTGGGTGGAAATGTCGAAACATCGCAGCGGATCGTCGACGTCCTGATTGGAGCTTTGAGTTTAGCGGCGGGTAGTCAGGGCACAATGAACAATCTACTTTTCGGCGATGATAACTTTGGTTATTACGAGACGATTTGCGGAGGTGCCGGCGCGACCGCTGATGCCGCAGGCGCCTCTGCTGTGCATACGCATATGACCAACACACGGATTACTGACCCTGAAGTTCTGGAACGAAGATATCCCGTTCGCCTCAATGAATTCTCCATTCGCCGTGGATCTGGAGGAGCAGGAAAGCATGCTGGCGGTGATGGTGTCATTAGACATATCACTTTTTTAGCTCCCTTAACAGTCTCCTTGCTCTCCAACCGACGAGGTGAGTTCACACCGACGGGAATGGCAGGTGGCGGCAATGGCAAAGCCGGAGCAAACCTGCTGAGGCGCGCGGACGGCAGCGAACAACTACTGGCGGGATGCGAACAATGTTCCGTTGCAGCAGGCGACCAAATCACAATAAAAACTCCTGGTGGCGGGGCTTGGGGTGTGGAGTGATCAAACACACAACACAGGCGAACGGAAGCATAGCTGGTACATTATCAAGCACCCTTCGATTACAATGCCCCCATGGATAATGTTCTAAATTTCAAGCCACATTGGGGCCTTGGTGGCGCTAACCGCCAAACGATTATGGGGACGCTATTACCGAGTCGTCACAAACCGTCCACTCCTCAACAGCACACCGTGACGCTGGCTGATGGCGAGCAATTATTACTCTATGAAAATGGTCCCCGCGATTGCGAACGGCCAAACATCGTCTTAGTGCATGGACTCGGTGGTTGCTATACCTCAGGCTACATGCAACGAATAAGCGCCAAGTTATCGCACGGCGGGCGGCGGGTATTCCGAGTGAACCTACGGGGATGCGGGGAGGGAATGTCGCTGGCGCGGAAAACAGCACATGCTGGGTGTTCGCAGGATCTAGCGCATGCAATCGCATGGATTCAGCAATACACAGGTCAGCGTGATATTGCTATTGCCGGGTTTTCCTTAGGTGCGAATATCATGTTACGGATGCTAGCACAACATCAGCAATATCCAGATTTATCGATTATCAGGGCAGTTGCCTTTGCACCGCCGATTGATCTAGCGTATGGCTGTCAGCAACTGAGTATCCGCAACCGCGGGTTGTACGATCGTTATTTTTTAAAAGGTTTGCGTCGAAATCTCAAGCGTCGGCGGTCTATGTATCCAGAGTGCCCTTATAGCACGTTAAATCCATTCCCAAAAACACTCGAGGAATTTGACGACCGTTTTACAGCACCACTCAATGGATTTGCTGGAGCAGCCGATTATTACCAGCAAAGCAGTAGCAAGTATCAGTTGCATAAAATTCAAGCTACGACAACGATTATTTACGCCGACGACGATCCGGTCGTTCCGTCTGAAGTGTTTACTGACGTGGAGTTATCCAAGTCGACCAAAATCTACAGCACAACACATGGCGGCCACTTGGGCTATGTATCACAACGGCTATCCACCGGTGACCGTCGTTGGATGGATTCAACAGTAATTGATCTACTAACTGAAAATTCCATTCATGGTAATTTGTGTTGATTCGTGATCACCAATACTTCCTCTTATTTCAATGCCCAAGCCTTGGCATGCTTGTCAAGTTCCGACAGCTTTAGATGTACGGTCACAACATAGGCGGCTTCACCTTTCGTCCAATGTCCGTAGGTTGTCGTGACTAAAGTATCATCAGGTAATAGCTCTAAGCCCGGATACGCACAATCTGCGCCTTTGGTGTTGTCCATCAAGCGAACGCGGTACTGGCCTTCACGCCCTGACATGATATCGGCAAACGTGCCCACCCAGGCAACCCAATCACCTTTGGTGGGGCTAGTATGAGTAGTATCTCGGAACGTGATAAATAACCGCCCATCGGCCGTATATTTAGCAATGTGGCGATCACCCGTTAAACTTGCCGGTAACTCCCGTGGCTTACTCCACGTTTCGCCTTCATCGGTCGACTCAATCATAAACGAATTCAAACGACGACTATTCTCACGCAAGAACACCACAATTTTCTTACCATCAGGTGACCGCGTAAAACCGGGCTCACATAAATGTGCAATGTCATGCGTTGCAATCACTGTCGGATCTGACCAAGTCATGCCACCATCAGATGAACGTACACTGTAAACGAAGAACTTACCTGCCTTGCCACTTCCTTTAATAAACCGCCCATCGTCATGGAACAACGCAACGTAGTCTCCATTACTTGTACGAATCATACATCCCATCGCAACAATGCCCCCATAATCCCCAATCGGCTCGAGCTGAGACCACATTACCCCGTTGTCTTGCGAGTAGGCCATGCGGATTGGGTATAACCCCGAGAACATTATCAAACGCTTCTTGCCTTGTTTATCTACCGTTGGGAAAATAGTCGGCACTTCTTTACTCGTCGCCCAACTTTCCGGCACTGCTAGTCGAGGTGACCAAGTCTTACCTGCATCTCCGCTCTTCTTCATGACAATGGCGCCGCGACCATGACCCTTGGGGTAAACCGCTATGATGGTCTTGTTATCTTCCAGTAAGACAGTTGTCGGGTGTCCCAAATACTGACCTTTCTCACGGTCCACAATCGTCTGCCGAAACGTTTGCCCAGCCAAATCAATCGTCGGAATCGAATATCCCCGACTCTTCGGTTCAGGAGCTTTGACCAAATTATCCGCTGAAATCGAAAGCGACGTGATTTGCATCGTACTGCGCCATGGTGAGAAACCCCAATTCTCAAAGCGACCGCTCGATTCAATAGCAATCAACTTTTTGCCATTAATCACAAAAGAAAGCGTCTTGCCTTGTCGCTGTACAACAAAATCGATCCAGCTACCACGCTGAAAATATTGTTTGCTGGCACCTAAGCTTTTAAGTCCACCGCCAAACGCAGGACCACTCAAAAAGACTTCCTGCGCACGGGCACCTTCAAATCCAAAGAATCCACCGTTAAAGAAAAAGCCTGCCGCCGATTTCTCTTGATCCACCATTCGCAAACGAGCCCGAATTTTAAAATCACCCGTGGGG
>JYMV01004236.1_pt1 | contig 34065 bp, 33 predicted proteins | sample 338911 | NCBI WGS metagenome assembly JYMV01 (sample SAMN03354496, study PRJNA234377) | hydrothermal vent metagenome | biome: Deep sea; feature: Hydrothermal plumes at the Eastern Lau Spreading Center, Western Pacific Ocean; material: Seawater | place: Tonga | collected 2009 | depth 2000 m m
AATACAGGCCTTTAGATGCTGACAGAGAATTAGATATCAGGGTTAGATTTCCCAAAGCAGAAAGAAATATTGACCAACTTGAAAAGCTTACAGTGAAAACTAATAAAGGGCTTGTTTCTGTTAGTAGTTTTCTAGAATCAAAGGCTGTGCCTGAAACCACAACAATACAAAGGATGAATGGAAAAAGGGTCTATAAAATTTCCGCTGAAAAAGAAAAAGGGGTAATCGTTTCGGAAAAGATGCGTCAAATCAAAGAATGGATGTCCACCGCTGATTTGGGTCCAGGAATTTCTATTAGTTATGGTGGATTTGAAAAATACAACGCTGAAGCAACGAACTATTTATACAATGCTTTTCTATTAACATTATTTTTAATGATGATAATGATGGTAGCCCAATTCAATAGTTTCTATCAGGCTATAGTTATCCTTTCTGCAATAGTTCTCTCATTTGGAGGAGTTTTCCTTTCTCTATTAATTTTTAATAGGCCCATAAGTACCATGCAAACTGGTATAGCTTTTATTGCTCTGACTGGAATTATTGTTAATAACAACATTGTTTTAGTGGATACCTTTAATGTGCTAAGAAAAAACTATCCTGAAGCAACCGTAAAATCTGTAGCCCTTAGAACGGCTGTTTTAAGATTACGTCCCGTCTTCCTTACCTCATTTACCACTATTGCTGGTCTCCTTCCAATAGCCCTAGGTTACAGTGTCGACCTAATAGATAGGACTCTTAAGGCAGGATCATTTATATCTAGTTATTGGGAACAGATGGCAGGGGCACTGGCAGTAGGTTTAGCTGTAGGCACAGTACTTACTCTAGTTGTAACACCTTGTGCATTAGTAGTTCCTGAAGCTTTTAGAGATATTTTCTCCAAAATAAAGAGTTCCTTGACCAGGATTGAAAGAAGGATTTTCGGTAAAGAATCTACACTAAGTTAAAACTATATTAAAATTCTCTAATCAAACTAGAGTCTTTTAATTTTAATAACATCAATATTGAGAATTGGAGTACTTACCTGTGTTAAAGAGGAAAAGGAATATACCTTATCTCCTAATTTTATTATTTTCTTTTTCACTTACAGCGGAAGTTGAAGAAGAGATAATTGTAGAAGCTAAAAAGATAGACAGTATTTCGGATTGGAAAGCAGATGTTTCTTCCACAAGCCTAAATTCTGAAGAGATTACTTTAATAGATGCGCAACACCCTAAACAGGTGTTCACTAGAGTTCCCGGGGTGTGGGTAAGCAGAGGATCAGGACAAGAACACCTAACTTCCATCAGATCTCCTGTACTTACAGGACCAGGAGCTTGCGGTTCTTTCCTGATACTAGAGGATGGTATTCCAGTTAGGCCAAACGGGTTTTGTAATGTTAATGGACTTTTTGAAACTCAGACTGAAATTGCTTCGAGTATTGAAGTGATTAGGGGTCCTGCAAGTGCTAGATATGGAAGCAATGCCATGCACGGAGTAATTAATGTTGTCTCAAAACCTATAGAAGACATAAATACAATTTCTTCAAATATAGGCCCTAATGGATATACAAATTTTAAGTCATCAATTGGAAATTCTGATGACTGGAGAATTAACTCTTTCTTTTCTACAGATGATGGATTTAGAGAAGAATCTGGGTACCATCAACAAAAATTGCAAATAAAAAATAGGTTTAATCTATATAACTCAGATGCAATCTTTAACTTAAGACTAACTAATCTTAATCAAGAGACAGCTGGATATATATCAGGAAAAGATGTTTACAAAGACAGAAGACAAAGTAAGGAAAATCTTAATCCTGAAGCTTATAGGGATGCTTTCTCTTTAAAATCTAGTCTAAAATTCTCTTTGGGCCCTAAGGATAAGATCGTTTCTTTTATACCTTATTTTAGAAAAACCAAAATGGAATTTCTTCAGCACTATCTTCCTGGAACACCTGTAGAAAAAAACTCTCATTCAAGTCTTGGGTTTATAGGATTGCACTCAGGTATATCAAAAAATATTGAAATAACTTCTGGTATTCAGGTTGAAATAGCTAAAGTTGAATTAGAAGAATTACAAGAATTCGCTTTAACTACTAGTTCAGCTTTTAACAATGCAGTTAGACCGCAAGGGTTTCACTACTTCTATGAAGTCGATTCAAGATTAATAGCATTATTTGTTGGGTTTAATGATTTCTCTCTTACAGAAAATTCGTTTCTCTTTGGAGATTTGAGACTAGAGCACAATGAGTACTCCTATAAGAATAAAATGTTGAGTGGAAATACCAGAGATGATGGCACCGTTTGCGGATTTGGTGGATGTTATTACTCGAGACCTGAAGATAGAGAAGATAATTTTGAAGAAGTAAGTTTTAGACTAGGAATAGAAAGAGAATTAGATTTTTTAACTTTATTTTCTCAGGTAAGTATGGGGTTTCGACCCCCCCAAATGACTGAATTATATAGGTTGCAGAAAAAACAGATTGTTGGGGATATAGATTCTGAGAAATTAGTGATGTTGGAAATCGGAAGTAGATTTTCAGCAGAATATTTTGAAGGCTCATTGAGCTTATATTCAGGTAAAAAAAGGGATTCCATATTTAGGGATGCAGAGAATTTTATTCAAGATCATGGGAAAACAAACCATAAAGGCTTAGAGCTATTCGTGAGATTAGAAATCAATGAAACAAATTCTCTTTTCTTAGCTGGAACTTTTCAAAACCATAAATACGATTTCTCTTCTGAGACCTCTATGAAAGAGAAGATAAACTCAGGTAATTATGTTGATACTTCACCTAGAACTTCCTTTAACCTTAGATGGGTTAATTTATTCTCAGATAATATGAAGTACGAAATTGAGGTTGAACGCATGGGTTCATACTATACGGATGCAGCGAATTTACATAAGTATGAAGGCCACACCTTAATACATTCAAGATTTGTTTATTTTTATCGAGACAAACTCACTCAATTTATCAGGGTTCATAATCTATTAGATGAGGATTATGCAGAACGTGCTGACTTTAATGCTTTTGGAGGAGATAGATATTTTCCTGGACTTCCTAGGCAAGTTTACTTTGGTTTGGAATACACCTTTTAAAATAAACATAAAACTTTATTAGAAAATTAGATAAACTCTAGTTCTTATGGCTGAAAAGAAAGTTGCAGTAAATTTTGAGAAAGCAATAAAAGACTTAGAAAAAATTGTAGAAGACTTAGAGTCTGGTGACTTAAGCTTAGAAGAATCTCTCAAGGCTTTTGAAAAAGGCATTAAGTTAACTCGCCAATGCCAAGGAGAACTTGAAAAAGCCGAACTCAAGGTACAAAAGTTAGTTGAAGAAAATGGAGAGCTTAAAACTACGCCTCTAAATAATGACTAATTCAGGAAGCTGGATAGTTCCTTACAAAGAAAGAATAAATTCCGCTCTGGAATCTTTGCTTCCTGATGATGACAGTATTCTTACTAAAGCTATACGTTATTCCGTTTTAAACGGAGGAAAAAGATTAAGACCTCTCTTAGTTTATTTATCTTCTGAATTAGGCAATTCCACTAGCGAAGCTCAGGATTTGGTGAGTAGCGCTGTTGAACTAATTCATTGCTATTCACTGATTCATGATGATCTCCCTTCAATGGATGATGATTCACTAAGAAGAGGCTTACCAACCTGTCATAAAAAGTTTGGAGAGGCTATAGCCATACTGGCAGGAGATGCTCTTCAGCCTATGGCATATTCTTTATTGACCCATTCGAATGAAATAGAAGATAAATTAAAAGTTAATTTAATTGCTTTGTTGAGTGAAGCTTGTGGTCAGAATGGAATGGTTGAGGGGCAAATATTGGATATTTCGGACCATAAGTCTCTTTCCCTTGAAGAACTAGACTATATGCACAATAAAAAAACCGGAAGTTTGATAAGAACTTGCCTTGAGATGGGTGGTTTGATCTCTTATTTACAAGAAAATGAGATAGATCTCCTTAAAGAATATGGAGAAAAGATAGGCCTTGCTTTTCAGATTCGTGATGACATTATTGATCTTGAATCTCCTTCTGAAGTGAGTGGTAAAAATCAAGGTACTGATGTATTAAAACAAAAGGTAACTTATCCGAAGGTGATTGGAATGGAGGCTTCTAAGGAAAAGGCAATTGAGCTATGCAAAGAAGCACAAGAAATAGTAACAAACTTATCTGGAAATCCTGTCAAATTGATTAAACTTTCGAACTTTATATCAAACAGGCACTATTAATTTTGAAGATTTTTGAAGAAATACCAATTAAAGAACCTTCTGGGGAATTATTAGGGACGGTTAACTTTCCTTCAGACTTGAGAGAGTTGGACTTGAAAGATCTTCCAAAATTTTCAGATGAATTAAGAGAGTATCTTCTCTATAGCGTTGGTCAAACAGGAGGTCATTTCGGAGCAGGTCTAGGAGTAGTAGAACTGACAACTGCTCTTCATTATGTTTTTGATACACCTAAAGACAGAATTGTCTGGGATGTTGGTCATCAGGCCTATCCACACAAGCTAATTACTGGCAGGAAAGAGGCCATGGATACAATTAGACAAACCAATGGGCTAGCACCCTTCCCTTCTAGATCAGAAAGTGAGTACGATACTTATGGAGTTGGCCATTCAAGCACTTCGATAAGTGCTGCTCTAGGTATGGCAGCTGCTGCCAGATTAAAAGAAGAGGATAAACAAGTTGTAGCTGTTATTGGTGATGGGGCTATGACAGCCGGTATGGCTTATGAAGCTCTTTCGCACGCTGGTTCCATTGATGAGAATATTCTCGTTGTACTTAACGATAACCAGATGTCTATCTCCGAAAACGTGGGAGGTCTTAAAAATTATTTGGCTAAGGTTTGGGCAAGTCCTCTTTATAACCAAATAAGAAAAGGAGGAAAAACCGTTCTTCGCTTTATACCAGCTGCAACCAGGATAGCCAGAAAAGCCGAGATTCAAGCTAAAGGCCTGCTTACACCTGGAACATTGTTTGAAGAACTCGGACTATCTTATATTGGGCCTGTTAATGGTCATGATCCAGTTGCTATGGTAAAGATATTAAATGAACTGAAAAGTATGGAAGGGCCAAGACTTCTGCATGTCATTACTCAAAAAGGTAAAGGATTTCTACCTGCAGAACTAGATCCCATTGGCTATCATGCTATTAACAAAATAAAACCCCTAAAAAGACAAGAGGAGGAGGAGGAGGAGGGACAAAAACTTCCAACCTACTCTCAAATATTTGGTGAGTGGTTATGTTATAAGGCAGAAAAAGATAGTCTTCTGACAGTTATAACTCCAGCGATGAGAGAAGGATCTGGCTTGATTGAATTCTCAACAAAATACCCGGATAGATACTTCGATGTTGCTATAGCAGAACAACATAGCGTTTCCTTGGCGGCAGGAATGGCATGCGAAGGACTCAAACCAGTAGTAGCTATCTACAGTACTTTCCTACAGAGAGCTTACGACCAACTTATACATGATGTTGCCTTACAGAACCTTAATGTGCTGTTCGCAATTGATAGAGCTGGCTTAGTTGGCGCAGATGGCCCAACACATCAAGGAGTATTTGATATTTCCTATCTACGTTGCATTCCAAACATAATAGTCATGACACCCTCTGATGAAAGCAATGCCTGGAAGATGTTAAATACCGGATTTGATTATCAGGGACCAGTAGCCATCAGATACCCTAGGGGTTCAGGGCCTGGAGCTAAAGTAGAAAAAAATGATTCAACTATTGAACTAGGCAAGAGTTCATTAATTAAAAATTCTCAGGGTAAGAAAATTGCAATTATGAATTTTGGCTCTACTTTAGATTTAGCAGCTGAATTAGCTGAAGATTTCAATTCCTGTCTAATCGATATGAATTTTGTTAAGCCTTTAGATCATAAAAGAATTAAAGAATTAGCTGAAGAATATAAACTCCTTATAACCATCGAAGAAAATGCCATTAAAGGAGGTGCAGGATCGGCTGTGTCTGAATTCTTAGCTGATAACAATCTAAATGTTTCTCTTTTAAATTTTGGTATTTCTGATGAGTTCGTCCAGCATGGGAGTCCAGATAGTCAGAAAGTGAGTTCTGGGTTAGGCAAAGAAGAGATAACAGAAAAGATCAGTAAGAGACTTGGAGAGTTATGACAATATAATCGCCGAGAGAGCAAAAGCGGAAATTAATCCAGCTAGAACATCATCCATCATCACTCCGTAAGAACTCTCTAGGCGGTCAAAATAACTTATAGGAAAAGGTTTCCAAATATCAAAAACACGAAATAAAACAAAAGACAAAACAATCCAAGGCCATGGAGATTGAGAAATAATTAATGGGAAACAAGCTATCCACATTCCAACAAACTCATCCCATACAAAGATTCGTGCGTCCTTTTCTTCTCCCATTGTTTTCTCATATATAAACAAGCCAAAAAAGAAGCCCGAAATAAGTAAAAATAAATAAAAAATGACAGTATAAATAAAGGCAAAAGGCTCAAGAAAAGGAACTATTAAAAAATAAAATAATAAACCAGCCATCAAAGTACCGAAAGTTCCTGGGGCCCATGGAGAAAGACCTGAACCAAAACCAACCGCAAACCAAGTTAAAGGGTTCTTATAATTCACTAATCGCATTTCTATTTTAAAAGTGCTGGTAACCCGAAGAAGCCTTTAAGAAAACTCCATCTGGGGAAAAAATATCTACTTCATCGCCTTCATTAATTGAACCGATTTCACAAATAGGGATATTTTCTTCTTTGGCGATCCTTTTAATTTTCTCTCTTTTTGATTTATCTGAAGTAAAAAGAATCTCGTAATCATCTCCTCTATTAATCTCATCTATTGTTAAGGAGTTAGATAAGAAAGTTGGAATTTTTTCGAGGCAAATTACTGCGCCAACTTTACTTGCTTTACAGATATGATCTAGATCTTGAAACAGACCATCAGAGATATCTATAGCCGAGGAGGCTATATCCAATAGTTTAGAACTCACCTCGAAACGTATTTTTGGTCTTAGATACCTATTTTTATCGAGTCTTGTTAAATTACCACCCCTTAAGTTATCAAGAGCAGAAGAAGCGGCACCAATGCATCCGGTGACATAAATCACATCACCAATTCTGGCACCTTCTCTAGTTAAAGCCTTTCCTGCTTCTACATATCCTCCGACTTGAACAGTGATAGATAAATTACCTTTAGTGGTATCACCTCCTATTAAAGGAATCTTTAGTTCCGCTGAAATGTCTTCTAAGCCTTTTTTAAAATCTGATAGCCATTTAGGATCATACTTCTTAAGAGAAAGGGCTAAAGTAAACCAGGCAGGAGTAGCCCCACATGCAGCTAAGTCACTTAGAGCTACTGAAACAGATCTATAAGCAATGTCAGAGGCATGCATAGATTCTAAAAAGTGCACCCCACCTATAGAGGTATCTACTGAAATTACACTTTCTTTTCCTTTTGGAGAAGAAATAACAGCTGCATCGTCACCAATAGGAACTCTGATTCCCTGTTCTACTAAAAAAGCAGAACCAATTTCAGAAAAATATTCCTGTATTAATTGGTGTTCGTTTAAAGTTTTAACACCTTTAACCAAATTGAACTTACTCAGGTATAGATTCGAATAAACCGGTAGCTCCCATGCCTCCACCAACACACATAGTTACTATTCCGTATTTACCGCCTCTTCTTCTAAGCTCCCTGGTTAGATGCCCTACTTGCCTAGATCCAGTCATTCCAAAAGGATGTCCTATTGCAATAGAGCCTCCGTTAACATTTAGTTTTTCAGTTGACAGGCCAAGTTGATCTCTGATGTAGACTACTTGAGAAGCAAAGGCTTCGTTAAGTTCCCAAAGATCAATATCATCTACAGTCAGGTTAGCCGACTTCAATAGTTTAGGTATTGAATAGAGGGGACCTATTCCCATTTCATCAGGCTGACACCCAACCACTGTAAATCCTCTAAAATAAGCTAGTGGTTTAACTCCTAGCTCATTTGCCTTTTCTTCACTCATAACCATAGTTACAGAGGCGCCATCTGATAATTGAGAAGAATTACCAGCTGTAACTGAACCTTCTTCAGGGTCAAAAACTGGATTAAGACTTGCTAGCCCTTCTAGTGTAGTCTCCGGTCTGTTGCAGTTATCTTTATCCACAACCGCATCAACTTCCTTTTCTGCACCTGTTTCTTTATTCACCAAAAGCATTTTAGTTTCCATGGGAATAATCTCATCATCAAAAAGACCTTGGTCCTGACCTTTAGCACACCTTTCTTGGCTTGACAGAGCGTACTCATCTTGTGATTCCCTGGAAACACCATATCTTTTTGCCACTGTTTCAGCTGTAGTACCCATGGCGTGGTATATTCCTGGAGCTTCTTCTGCCAGTTTTTCATTCACATACATGTGCATATTACCTTTTCCTTGAGTTGTACTAATTGACTCTACTCCACCAGCAATGATGCAATCTGCAAAACCACTCTGTACCTGAGTAGCTGCCATAGCAATGGTTTGAAGACCTGAGGAGCAGTATCTGTTTACTGTTGTCCCTCCAACCTCAATTGGAAGTTTTGATAGCACTGCCACATTTCTTGCTATGTTGTGACCCTGTGCTCCTTCGGGAGCGCCACAACCTAAAATCATATCTTCCACCGTTGAAGGATCTACTTCGGGATTCCTGTCCATTAAGGCATCAACAATATAGGCTGTCATGTTGTCTGCTCTGGTTTGATTAAAACCACCTCTGAAAGACTTTGCCAGACCAGTTCTGACACTATCTACTATTACTGCTTCAGCCATAATTTCTCCTAAAAAACTTTTTTATTAATATCGGGCGGCTGATGTTAGGTTAGAGCGCAAGAATTGGCAAGAAAATAACATATCTTCATAAGCATTATTTGTTTAGAGAGTCTTTAAACCAATCCGGAACAATATCAATGTCATACTTTCTTGCTAATTTGGCAACCAAAGGAATGGTAATAGGAGAAAAAGGTAACATAGTAAGAGCCCCAAAACCTAGCTCCTTTAGCACTATTTTTAGCTGCTTGTTGGCCTTTTCTAAATCTTCTTTTGTAATATTTCCTTGAGTAAAAGAATAATAAGTGTTCAGCATTTCTCTAGAGCTCTCAGTGTCATGTTTTAGGGTAGCTTTAAGTAAAGCTAAAGCCCTTCTTATATTCCTGCCTAACATTATCTTATTAAGTTTTTAGTCTCTTGTTTTTTATAAATATTCATTAGATACTAACAAAGAACACAAAGTATTAACAAAAACATTCGGAGCCGTAAAAATGAATAAATCTTTCCCAATATTTACCGTGGGTGCAATTGTAGTTGCAGTGCTAATTTACTTCTTTTATAACAGTAAAGAGTCTCAAGGAGGTGTTATTGAGGATGAAATCAGCTCTCCAATAACTTCTTCTTCATCTGTAGGGCTTATAGATGATAAAAGAATCATTGAAGCTGAAGGTGAACCTGAGAATTGGATTGCTCACGGAAGAACATATGAAGAGCAAAGATTTTCTCCCTTAACAAAAATCAATAAAGAAAGTGTCTCTGACTTAGGGCTTGCCTGGTATAAGGATATGGGAACTAACAGAGCTCTAGAAGCTACACCAATAGTTGTAGATGGAATTATGTTCTTTACAAGTACTTGGAGTCGAGTCTATGCGGTAGAAGCAAAAACAGGTGAAACACTATGGTCTTTTGATCCTGAAGTCCCTGGAGAATGGGCAAGAAAAGCCTGTTGCGACATAGTCAACAGGGGTGTGGCTGTTTATCAAGGGAAAGTATTCTTTGCGAGCTTAGATGGAAGATTGTTTTCACTCAACGCTGAAACAGGGGAAAAGATATGGGAAGTAGATACCATAACTGATCGTACAAGAGCCTACACAATTACAGGGGCACCAAGGGTAGCAAAAGGAAAGGTCTATATAGGCAATGGCGGTGCAGAGTACGGTGTTAGAGGATACGTCACTGCCTATGACACAGAGACTGGTGAACAAGTATGGAGATTTTTTACTGTTCCGGGAGATCCGTCATTGGGATTTGAAGATCCGGCCATGGAAATGGCTGCTAAAACTTGGAAAGGTACGAATTGGTGGGAATTTGGTGGAGGAGGAACTGTTTGGAACTCAATTGTCTACGACCCAGACTTTAATAATATCTATTTAGGAGTTGGCAATGGATCTCCTTGGACAAGGGAAATCCGATCTCCAGGTGGAGGAGATAACCTATTCCTTGCTTCGATAGTTGCTGTCGATGCAGATACAGGTAAGTACAAATGGCATTATCAGACGACTCCTGAAGACAATTGGGATTACACGGCCGTTCAAGACATGGCTTTAGCTGATATGGAAAAGTTCTCCTACAAGCTCCAAAAAATGGATTTTTCTACGTTATTGATAGATCTAACGGTAAAGTACTAAGAGCCCATCCATTTGCTGCGGTTACTTGGGCTACTCATGTTGACTTAGAAACAGGAAGACCGGTTGAAAATCCTGAAGTAGATTATTCTGAGAATGGATCTTTTGTTCTACCGGGACCTTTAGGAGCTCATAATTGGCAAGCAATGTCAGTGGACTTAGATGCGGGCCTTGTATATATACCCGCTCAAGAAAATGCCTTCTTTTATGCGATTGATGAGAACTATAAGAAAACAGGTATTTACAAAAGAAATCCAGGTAGATGGAATATGGGTATAGAAATGAGTTCTTTAGCCCAAAATGTACTTTCTAACCTAGAATCAATGCCCGAACCAGGGGGTTTTCTTAAAGCTTTTGACCCTTTAACTGGTGAAACTAAATGGTCTGTGCCTATTCCGCATTACTGGAATGGAGGAGTTCTAGGCACGGCTGGAGGACTGGTTTTTCAAGGAGATGCTCTTGGTATATTCTCAGCTTACGATAAGGAAACGGGCGAAAGGTTATGGGAATTTAATACTTATACTTCTATGCTTGCGCCCCCAATTTCTTTTGAAATAGATGGAGAGCAGTACGTTTCAATCCTAACAGGATCTGGTGGGGGAGATCTGTTTGGAGGAGAACCTCTACCGCCGATAGAAATACAAGCCTCTCTTACCTACAACAATTTTGGAAGATTGCTAGTTTTTAAATTGGGCGGCCAAAAGGAGTTACCTATACCGGATGTAAGAGATAAAACTATCCCCGAACAGGTCCTAGCAGATGCCAGTAACGATCAAATCCGTAATGGAGAAAGTAATTACAATCAATACTGTGCCGTATGTCATGGCTTTGTAGTCAAGTCTGCTGGAGGACTACCAGATTTAAGAAAGATGACTACAGGCACCCATGATCTATTTAACAAAATAGTGCTGGAGGGTATCTTAGGAAGTAATGGTATGGCAGGTTTTGCAGATGTCCTTTCCGAAGACGACGTAGATAATATACATCATTACGTTAGGGCCAGAGCTCATGAAGATAGGGAGGTTTCCTTAGGAAATATGGAAGCACCTCAATTCACTTGGTATGGGGTAGAAGACTAATAGATTAATTTTCGAACTTAGTCTTGGGAGGTAAACTCGGAGGAGCTACCTCTTGAAATTCAAAAGAAGGATTTCCTTCCACGTTGTTATTTGAAACAGATTCTTCGTATGGATTTGCCATTTCATCAATCTTATCTGCATCTAAAACTCCATAAGTTTTTCTACCGTTAAGCTGTGTTCCGTCTTTAAGCTTCAGTAAAGCCGATTGGGCAATCTTATGATTTTTTTCATTCCAAACTAGGCTATAAGCTCTAGGTTTTCCAAATGGAATGCCCGCCTTATCCATATACCTAATCCAAAAATAAATTTTTCCTTCTCTTTTATTAAACTTATCGGGCTCGTCTATAGAAACCCAAATAAGTCTGAATTCCTCTGGTATTTCTTGTGTTGAAGGCCATCCTAATACCTGCTTGTATCCAATCCAGGTGAAGACATAAAAAGAAGCCATTACTACGACTACTACTGTTTTTAATTTATTTGAGAACTTGGAATAAAGGCAGAAGATTAAGAGTAAGGCCGTTATGGCTACGTAAGCAGAAACTAATAAAATCCTTTCTTCAATCACTTTTATTTTCTATTAAAGGAGATCTACCCAATGCTTTGGTAAGTAACCTTTTTTGTATTTGATTTACATTAGAAATATTTTTTTTAGCATCAACTGAGAATCTAACTGCAGTTTTTTCATCACCAACTCCTTCCAATTCATGACTTCCATAGTAAATAAGCTCGACTTCTGGATTGAGTTTTTCAACCTTAACGTTAACAGTTAAAGGTTCATCATAATTAGCCTGATAGTGTAGGAGGTTAACCACATATTCCCCCGATTGAAGCGCTCTAATGGTGACTGTTTCTTGATTAATAGGATTTGAAATCATCGCTCCATCAACATTCATCTTGTCCGCAAAGATTCCTCTATCGTCTCTATCCAAATGCATTAGTCCAGTATCTCGGTTGTGATACCAAACTAATTCCCCTTGAGGACTTTCTACTATGGCATCTACATCATCAGGGTGCTGGTCTGGCCATCTAACCGAAATAAGAATTTCTGCTTTCGAATCTATCTTACCTCCCTCACTTGGATCAGATATCAGCATGAATGCGATTGCAAACATGAAAGCAAAACCTAAAAGAGAATTGAAGAGCAAATCAGTAAAAGCATCTTGGCCTTCGCCATTACCAAGAATTCTATGTTTCATTTGAATCCTTTAATCAAGATCTTTTGAAGTAAGGCTATTTATTAACTTACTGAGTGATGAATCAAGCAAGAAGTATTGGAATTTGAGAATAGTACTAGTAACCAAGCCCGAAAGAGTTGTGTATAAAGCCACTGCCATACCTCCGGTCATAGCAGAGAGTAAAGGCTGTATTTTTTCTGGATCAAAATCTTTCATTTCGCCAATAGGCAAAAGCATTAGGATAAATCCTACAACCGTCCCGGTTAAGCCAAGTTTTAATAAAATATCAGAAATCATGTGACCCAGGGCATGCCTATTTGATAATTCATCTTCAAGTATCTTTAAAAGATTTTGTCTTCCAACTGGTGTCTTTGACTCTGCTGTCTTTAAGAAATCAGAAACCTTACCCGCTCCTTTCATTTCAGAATCTAAATTTCTGGCTATGTAGATCCAGTGCAGAGTGGCAACCAGATAAATTGCCAGGATGAGAAATGAAATCTTACTTTTATCTGATACCAAGATCAGATTTAAAAAATTGAGATCATAGAGGAGATAAAAAGCAAAAATAATTACAGTCAGCAAGACAATTGATCTTTGTAAAAGATATTGAGGTTTTTCTTCTTTTAACACTAAATGTAGTTACTAATAGTAAGTAAATAAAATGGATTTGCTTTTAGTAGAATAACTAATTATTGGTAAATATAACAGTTTCATAAATGAATAAAACCGAAAGAGCACTGGTGATATCAGAGTCTTTGGATGTACTGTATCCTGACCCCCCTATTCCACTGAATCATAAATCGATTTTTACTCTGCTGATAGCAGTTATCCTTTCAGCTCAATGCACTGACATCAGAGTTAATAAGATAACTCCTTTATTGTTCAAAAAGGCTAACGATCCACAGAGGATGATCAAACTCGGTACCGAAGAGATAAAGAAGATAATCAAACCATGCGGGTTATCCCCTCAAAAATCTAAATCTATTTTTGAACTATCAAAAATTCTAGTCAAACAACATCAAGGTAAAGTACCCAAATCTTTTGTAGAGCTTGAAGCTTTGCCCGGAGTTGGTCATAAGACAGCCTCAGTGGTTATGAGTCAGGGTTTTGGCTATCCTGCTTTTCCTGTTGACACCCACGTTCATCGCTTAGCCCAAAGGTGGAAATTAACTAATGGAAAAAATGTCCAGCAGACAGAGAAGGACCTCAAAAGAATTTTTCCAGAATCTGAATGGAATAGGTTACATATTCAAATTATTTTGTATGGAAGAGAGTTTTGTACCGCCAGAGGCTGTAACGGAACCTCTTGCAAAGAAAAGCCTTGCTCAATTTTAAACTCAAACAGAAAGCGACCCATTAAAACCAAGAAGCCTTAAATTAAGTACTGAGATGCTGTGTGCCGTTAGGTATAATTAGACTTCTTAAAAAAAATTATGGTCTCAAATAATCAATCTATACAAGATTACGATCCTGATCTATGGAAGGCTCTTAAAGGAGAGTTAGACCGACAAGAAGATCACGTAGAGCTTATAGCCTCAGAAAACTATGCCTCTGTGAGTGTTCTTGAAGCGCAAGGCTCAGTTTTAACCAACAAGTATGCAGAAGGTTACCCAGGGAAAAGGTATTACGGTGGATGTGAATTTGTAGATGTTGCAGAAAGTCTTGCCATTGAACGAGCAAAAGAACTTTTTGAAGCTGACTTCGCTAATGTTCAACCCCATTCCGGATCTAGTGCAAATCTAGCTGTTTATTTGGCTTTGTGTGAACCGGGCGATGCGATACTCGGGATGAGTCTTGACCATGGAGGTCATTTAAGCCATGGAACAAGCGTAAATTATTCCGGCAAAATTTATAAGGCTTTTCAATATGGATTAGACGAAGAAACTGGAGATATAGATTATAAACAAGTTGAATCCTTAGCTAAAAAGCATAAACCTAAACTTATTATTGCTGGCTTTTCCGCTTTTTCAGGAATAGTTGATTGGAAAAAATTCAGATTAATTGCTGATGAAGTTGGAGCTTATTTACTGGTAGATATGGCACATATAGCTGGGCTAGTAGCCGTGAACCTTTACCCTACACCCATTCCATTTGCCGATGTAGTAACAACCACTACACATAAAACCTTAAGGGGTCCGAGAGGAGGCCTTATCCTAGCCAAGCATAATGAAGAAATACAAAAGAAAATAAATTCTTCGGTAATTCCGGGGTCTCAAGGAGGCCCTTTGATGCATGTTATAGCTGCAAAAGCAGTTTGCTTTAAGGAAGCAATGGAGCCTGAATTCAAATCATATCAGGCTCAAATATTAAAAAATGCTAATACCATGTGCCAAGTTTTTCAGGAAAGAGGGGTTGAGATAGTCTCAAAAGGTACTAAAAATCATATGTTCCTTGTGGATCTAATTAATAAAAGTATCACGGGGAAAGATGTAGAAGAAACATTGGGTAGAGCTAATATAACTTTGAATAAGAATGCCGTTCCTAATGACCCTCAATCGCGTTTTGTTACTAGCGGACTAAGAATCGGAACACCTGCAGTAACCACCAGAGGATTTAAGGAAGACGAAGTTTCTATAGTAGCTTCATGGATTTGTGACATTCTTAAAGATTTAGAAAATGAAGCTGAAATTAATAGAGTAAAATCTGAAGTTAAAAATCTTTGTGCACAGTTTCCAGTGTATTCTTTTAAAAACTAATTATGCATTGCCCTTTCTGTAGCCATACCGATACCAAAGTCATAGATTCCAGATTGATTGCTGAAGGATCACAAACTCGAAGAAGAAGAGAATGCCCTGCGTGCGGTGAGAGATTTACTACCTTTGAGTCTGCTGAATTATTGATGCCAAAAGTAATCAAGTCTAGGAATAATATGCGAGAACCTTTTAATGAACAAAAGTTAAGAGAAGGTCTGTATCGAGCATTGGAAAAAAGACCGGTAGGAGAAGAAGAGGTAGAGACCTTAATAGAAGACATCAAAAAGGATATTAGATCATCTGGAGAAAGAGAGGTTAGATCCAGATTAATAGGCGAAGTAATTATGAAACGCTTAAGGCGTGTAGATGAAGTTGCCTTTATACGTTTTGCCTCTGTGTATAGAAGGTTTGAAGACATAACTGAATTTAGTGAAGAAGTTGATAAGCTAGCTAAAGATTAGTGAAGGATTTTCACCGTGAGCATATGCTGAGTGCTCTATCAGTAGCTGAAAAGGCAAGATACTTAGCCTCACCAAATCCCATGGTAGGTGCTGTCATAGTTAAAGATAACAAAATTATTGGAACCGGCTTCACGCATAAACCTGGAAAAGATCATGCTGAAATAGACGCCATCAAGAATGTCTATACCAAATTTAAAGACAAAGCTGCAAACAGGCTAAAAAATAGCTCTATTTATGTAACCTTAGAACCCTGTAGTAAACAAGGAAGAACTCCTGCTTGTACCAAATCCATAATTGAAGAAGGCATAAAAGAAGTTTATATAGGGTGTCAAGATCCTTCTCAGAAAGGAGTTGAAAAGCTAAAGAAAGCTGGGCTTAAAGTTAAATCTGGTTTACTAGAAAACGAGTCCTTAGAACTAAACCGAGGTTTCTTCTCAAGAATTAATCGTAAGCGCCCTTTTGTTACATGCAAGATAGCCTGCTCATTAGATGGGGGTATTGGGCTTAAAAATGGAGGGAGTAAATGGATAACTTCAAAGGAATCAAGAGCAGATGTGCACAAATTAAGAGCATACTCAGACGCAATTTTGACTGGTATTGGGACAGTTCTAACAGATAATCCAAAACTGACAGTTAGAAACAAAGAATTTAAAAGGCTGGGTAAGGGGATCCACCCCAAAAGATATGTCTTAGATAGCAAATTAAGATTAAAGGGTGACGAGAATCTGTTAACAGATGGATTAGAAACCACTATTTTTTGTCATAAATTGAGGAAGGTTGACTACCAAAATTCTCACGTAAAGATAGTTGAAGCTGGAGGAAAATCTAAACGAGTTTCATTAAAAAAAGTAATGGATTATCTTAATAAAGAGGAATGTAATTATCTTATGGTTGAAGCAGGCTCAAAAATAAACACCAGTTTTATAACTTCAAAATTAATAGATGAACTAATATTTTATGTTGCGCCTACAACACTAGGAAAGAACAAAATAAATTTCTCGGAATTCGAAAGTTCTTTTTCAAACATAGGTACAATCCGTCTGGAACTAAAGGAAATCAACGAAATAGGACCTGATTTTAAACTTATTACTAAACCAATATATTCGTAAAGATGGAACTTAATAAAATCCAAGAATTAATTTCAGACCTTTCTGAGGGAAAGATGATTATTCTCATGGACGATGAAGAAAGAGAGAACGAAGGAGATTTGATTCTTGCTGCTGAAAAAGTAACAGCTGTAGCCATAAATTTTATGGCTACACATGCTAGAGGATTAATTTGCTTGGCTTTAAGTCAAAAAAGATGTGAACAACTTAACCTCGAGCCAATGGTCAAAGATAATAGAACTCAGCAAGGAACCGCTTTCACAGTTTCCATCGAAGCAGCAAAGGGTGTAACAACAGGTATATCCGCTGCAGATAGAGCAACAACTATCTTAGCTGCAGTGAAAAAAAACGCTTCTCCAAAAGACATAGTTCAACCAGGACACGTGTTCCCTTTAAGATCGTCTGATGGTGGTGTCTTAACTAGAGCAGGTCATACAGAGGCGGGACTGGATTTAACCAAATTAGCTGGACTTGAAGAAGCTGCTGTAATAGTTGAAATCATGAATGAAGATGGAAGTATGGCAAGAAGAAAAGATTTGGAGAAGTTTGCGAAGAAACATGATCTTAAGATTGGAACTATTGCAGACCTAATTCATTACAGGAATATTAATGAAAAAAGTATTGAAAAGATTGAATCAACAAAGGTTAAAAATGAATATGGAGAATTTGTTCTGATAGCTTATCAAGATACGATCTTTAACCAGATTCATTTGGCTTTAGTAAAAGGAAAAGTATCTGCAAATAAAGATACCTTAGTAAGAGTACAAACTCTTAATACTCTTCAAGATGTCATGGGCATAAATGAGTTTGGTAGCAGATTTTCGTATTCTCAATCTCTAGAGAAAATACAAGGGGAGGAAGCTGGTATTCTTCTTTTATTATCTGAAAGAGAAACTCCTCAAGAAATCCTTAAAAACATGAAATTTTTAAAAGGTGAGCGTAAGCATACGAGAACTGAGACTGTGGATAACAGGATAATTGGAATAGGTTCACAAATTCTAAGGGATTTAGGTGTAAAAAAGATGAAACTACTTGGCTCAGAAGTAAAATACCCACTGGCTGGATTTGATTTAGAAATAACGGAATTTATAAATTAAGAAAACTATGACTCCAAAAGGAAAAAAAGAATTTAAAGCGTCGAATGCTTCCATTAATGCCAAATATGGATTGCTCTCTACTCAGTGGAATAAGTTTGTTGTGGATGTAATGTTAGAAAGTGCTGAAAAAGAGCTGACTTCTCAAGGCGTGGAACCAAACAATATTGTGAAAATTGAAGTACCAGGAGCCTATGAGTTGCCTTTAGCGGCAAAAAGGATGCTCGAAAATGATATCGACGCAGTCATTGCTCTGGGTGCCGTCATTAAGGGGGAAACACCTCACTTTGATTTTGTTTCAAGTAGCTGTGCAAATGGATTAACTAGAGTCTCATTGGATGCAAATAAACCAGTTCTCTTTGGAGTTCTAACAACAGAGACCGAAGAGCAGGCCATTCAAAGAGCAGATCCAAAAGAAGGCAATAAAGGGGCAGAAGTAGCTCAAAGCGCTATGGAGTTACTTGAGCAATTAGCATCTCTATGACTAAGTCATCTAAGACTCATTCTCCAACAAGGTCAAGAGACAAGGTTCTGCAAACTTTATACGAATTAGAGTTGAGCGGAGAAGATTTAAAAGATGTACTCAAAAATCACCCTTCAGAGAAATCTAATGCATTTTATAACGATATGCTAAAAGGAGTTTTAGACAACCAAGAGAATATTGACGAAATAATCCAAAATAATCTTGACCGACCTTTTCAACAACTTGACGTTATAGAAAAGAATGCGATCAGGATTGGATTATTTGAACTAATGAACAAAGAGCTAGACGCCGCAATAGTTATCAATGAATCTATCAGAATGACCAAGAAATATGGTTCGGTTGAAGGATATAAGCTGGTTAACGCAGTCTTAGATAAAATTATTAAAGCGAGCTAGAGCTAAACTTTACAAATATTGGTGAAGACCAGGCTCTTTCTTCAGTTAAAGATAAGCAATCTCCTGTGCCTTTGCCCTTGGGATCTCCACAAAGATTAACTTTTATACATCTACCATTTTGATCTAACTCACAATCCAAGCCACTGGCATTAATGGCTTCAGTTGGTTCTTGCACCGCTCTGACGTAATAGACTATTTCTCTGCTGCTGCCTTCAAATTGTTCATCAATAAACTCAACCTGACAACCCTCTTGTGATGGCTCGCATTCAAATGTTCTCCATGGATCTTCTATCAATGCATTGATGGGTTCACCTTCATAAACTTGAGGCCTTATTCTTATTACTTCAATCCTAGAGATATTCTTTCTTTCATCAGAGGGATTGAAACATTCTCCCCTGCATAACCTCTCTAACACCTCAGAACCTAGATTGTCGTTATCCAAGGGGCTGCATCCAGGTAATTGTTTCTGTGCCCCCAGTGCTTTCACTTGGAATTTTGGAGAAGCAGACATTTCAGTTTCAGCACCCATGGGAATAGATAATCCACCAGGGTGATTTACTAAATCAAACCAGAGTAAGATTCTTTCTCCACTGGTTGCGTAAACCTCACGGTTACTTAAAGCCCCCCAAATCTCTTCCCTGTTCCTTGACTCGACATGCGCAGCCACCAATCCTCCTGTATAGAGAAAAGAAGAAGCTCTTTCAGACTGAAGAGGTAGGGTTACCTTGGAACACTGGATGCCATAGCACTCCAGTTTGGAGTCAGGATCAAGATCTAATTTTTGTGCTAAAGGCAATTTAGGATCAGATAATCTTGGATTCATAAAGTTTCTACCTGTTTCGCTTTCCATATCAACACGAGATTCAGTATTTAATTTCCTTTTACTTTCTTTATAGCCTGTCCCCGGTCTGGCCTGGTGGTTATCACTAGAACCTATAAAACCATATCTGAATCTTAAGGGCTCTTCAGTTGAAAAATCCGTTAGTGCTAAAGCGTATTGAGCTGACATTTTAGGTCGATAATCAAAAGCTGGTAAAAAGCAATCTTTGCATTGACCTGAGTCTTTCCACTCCATAGGATCGTATCCCGGTACAGTCAGCAACCCTAATGGATTGGAACTCACAAATATTTGCCTAGCTTCTATTGCTCTTTTATTACATTCTTCATCAGATCCTGCAGATACTCTACATCTCTCCCTGATAATTTCTCCAGCTTGGAAGCAATCTGGTACATAACTTTGACTGGGTTGATTACACAACAAGGTCTCGTCATTTTGAACCTCCATTGGAGCCCAAGGTCTATATTCCTCAGAATTTCCATGCCCTGAATAAATTTCTAAAAGTTTATTAAAGGAAGCATTGTGTGCATTCGGGTTCAGTTGCAAGTCCCAAGAAGTCAAAGGAGGAGTTACATTTCCCCATGCACTTCCGTGTGGGATGACTAATGTATCTAAATTTAACTGTTCAAGTTTTCTGAATAGCTCTGCAGAGGTTTCTGCTTTTTCATAACAATCAGAATTGGGGTTGAGTGCTTCTCCTTGCTTGCAATCTTTATAAGCTTTTGCAACTAAGGATTTGAATCTCCAGTCCAAGTAATTTTTTCTATTAGGAAAATCTAACAGTACCGCAGCGGCAGTTACCAGAGTAGTACTACCAAAAGCAAAGCTATTAAAAGCTCCTGAAGTAGTTGAAATAGGCATCGAAGGCACTTCTTCTTTATCTATACCCCTAATAATTATGTTCTTATGTCCATAATGAGTATCTTTATTCACACTGGCTTGAGTCCACTCCCAACCTAAGAAAGGCACTAAAGGTGGCTCGTCTAAATCGTCAGAAACTTGCACACAGTTTTGAATTGAGTCTAGGCTATCTTTCCATTCTCTTTTAGTTAACCACTCAGCATGATCAGTAACTGCAAAGAAATCTAGATTTGAACAAAATCGAGCAAAGTTACATGCGTCAGCTACCGGATGAGTTCCCTCTCCATTTGCGATAGGGAGATTTAACAACAATGCATCAAACGAGAAAGTTGTATGAACATGCAAATCACCAAAGAGTATCTTTTTAGCTGTGGGCTTCTCAGTAAACGCGTCTTCCTTTATAAGGGTAGAGCTAATTTTATTAAGTTCAATAACCTCTCCAGGCCCTTGATAAACCCCGAACCAATTAAAGAATATCCCTATCAACAGAAATAAAATTGCTGAAAGGATGGAAGCTAAGGCATACAGTAGCCACTTCCTTAACTGTTTAGCCATTTGCAGCCTAGCCAGAGGAGGTTTCAGGTTGTATTAATAAGTAATTTTTTAAGCTCTCAAGCTCAACGAAGTAATAATCTCTCTTGGGCTGCTCCTCTAGGAGTTCAACCTTAAAAATTCTTCCATCTCTAAAACTTTCAAGTAGTTTTATCTTTTCACCTTTTTTAACTCTATACAGATCTCTTGCATCAATAAATAACCTGTAAGGAGAGTCTAAGAAATCTCTATTTAGACTCAGCTCAATGGCATCGTGCTTGTAGTGATACAAGACCTGTGAGTTGTCTCTTTTTAGTTTAAGTTCATTGCCTATTTCATAAGCTATGGTCTCATTGGCGAATACAGCCAGTGAGAGAGCTGAAAGGATTGATATCAACAAGTATTTCATTTCTATAGAGGGTATTTTCGGATAATTGCATCCTCACGTCTAGGGCCCGTTGAAATCATGACTATGGGGGCCCCACAAAGTTCTTCGACTTTGGCTATGAAATCAATTGCTTTGTCATTCAAATCTTCAAATCTTTGAACGCCTGCTGTGGGTTCTTGCCAACCCTCCAGTTCGATGTACTGAGGCTCAATATCATTCAGAGCCAAGGATTCTAAAATATCCTCTCTTGATAACGAACTAGAATAATCTGAACATATCTTTATTTTCTCTAAACCATCTAGTACGTCTATCTTTGTTAAGCAGATTCCATTAATACCATTCAAATAAACTGTGTGAGACAGTAATACTGCATCTAACCAACCGCACCTTCTAGGCCTTCCGGTCGTGGCACCTACTTCCCCTCCTTTTTCAGCAAGATAACTGCCTATTTCATCATTTAATTCAGTTGGAAAGGGTCCTTCTCCCACTCGGGTTGTATACGCTTTACATATACCTAAAGAATAATCAATGCTGGTTGCACTGACGCCTGCACCAGAAGCTATTCCTCCTAAAGAAGAGTTACTCGAAGTTACAAAAGGATAAGTTCCTAGGCTGTAATCTAAAAGAGCACCTTGTGCCCCTTCAAAAAGAATTGTTTTGTTGCTTTCTTGAAATGCTTTTAATTCTGCGATCACATTTCCCACAAAAGGTTTCAATCTTTCTGCCTGCTTAAGATTTTCATCCAGAAGCTCATTTAAATCTTCTTGTTGATCTTCGTCATGTCTTTTGATCAAGAAGTTGTAGATATCAAGAGCTTCTTCCAATTTTACTTTCAGTGCGTTGGGATCATATAAATCTGCTACCCTTATAGATCTTCGGCCTACCCTATCTTCATAGGCTGGCCCTATTCCTCTTCCTGTTGTTCCAATTTTTGTTCCACTTCTTGATCTTTCTCTAAGTTGATCAATTTTTTTATGATAGGGCTGAATAAGACACGCAGCGTTACTCACTACCAACCTATCCTTTAGATCCCCTATAAACTCAAAAGCATCATCTATTTCAGAAAAAAGTGCTTCGAGACTGATGACAACACCCCTTCCCAAAAAACACTTAATATTCTTATGACATATAGACGAAGGCAGTAAATGAAAAACCACTTCTTTTCCATCAATGATCAGGGTATGCCCAGCATTATGACCGCCTTGATATCTAACAGCGGCATCGATGTCCTTTGACAGAAGATCGACTACCTTACCCTTGCCTTCATCTCCCCATTGCAAACCTAAGAGAGAAATCGAGTTACTCATTAACAGCGCCTACTGAAAATATATCTGAAACGGCATTTAAGTTAGATTCTTAATCTATCTTAGAATTATCTAGATACTTGAAAAAATCACTATCAGGGTCAATTATTAAAATATCTCCTTTTGATTGAAAGGTCGCTTGATAGGCTTTAAGACTTCGGGTGAAATCATAAAATTCTGGGTCTTTGGTGTAAGCCTCAGCATAAGTAGCTGTCGCCTTTGCATCTCCGCTGCCTCTTGTTTCCTCTGCTTCCCTATAGGCGTCTGCCAGAATGATGGTTTTGTCTTTATCAGCTGTAGCTCTTATTTTCTCAGCTACTTCATTGCCTTGAGCTCTTAATTCCCTTGCAAGCCTTTCTCTTTCTGTACGCATTCTGTTGTAAACGGAGTCGCTTACTTCAAAGGGTAAGTCGATTTTTTTGACCCTAAGGTCTATAACCTCTACACCTAGTTCTTGCTGGGCTATTTTATCTAATGAAGTGGCTAAGGAATTCATCAACTGATCTCTTTCTCCTGAAACAACTTCTTTAACTGTTCTGATACCAAACTCATTTCTTAAACCGGTATCAACCCTTTGACTCAGAAGACGCTTAGCTCTTTCTTCATCTCCTCCTGTTGTGGTGAAATATTTGGCTACATCTTTGATCCGCCATTTGATAAATGAATCAACCATCAGGGCTTTCTTTTCTGAAGTTAAATACCTCTGTGGTACAGCATCCAAAGTTAATATTCTTCCATCAAAATATTTGACTGAATTAACGATCGGCCACTTAAAGTGCAATCCCGGTTGAACATCAAACTCAACAATCTCTCCAAATCTCAGCTTCACAGCCCTTTCAATCTCACTAACAACATATATAGACTGTGAAATAATTATGACCGCAATAAGACTTAAAGCCGAAATAATAATACTAGATCTTTTCATTTAACATTCCTCCCTTATTGCCTATTTCTTTTTCTGATCTCTTCAATCACTCGATCAGTTAATTCTCTAATGGATGAAGTGCTACCAGTACCGGAGCTTGAAGGTTGTACCGATACAATTTCTTCACTTTGCCTAACAATTTTATCCAGTGGCAAATAGAGAATGTTGTTACCGCCTTCCACATCTATCATAACTTTTGTACTGTTAGTCATTACGTTTTGTACTGCTTCCAAATAAAGTCTATTTCTTGTTACATCTGGAGCTTTCTGGTACTCAGAAAGTAGCTGAGTGAATCTGGAAGCATCACCTTGAGCTTCAGCAATGACTTGAGCTTGGTAAGCTTCTGCATCTTGGATCATTCTTTGGGCTTGACCTCTGGCTTCCGGAACCAGTCCATTCGCATAAGTTTCAGCTTCATTTCTTACCCGGACTTCGTCTTCCCTAGCTTTTATCACGTCATCAAAAGCAGCTTGCACTTGATCTGGAGGAGAAGAGTCTTCTATGTTTACGATGACTACCTCCAATCCAGTATGATACCTATCAAGATATTCCTGCAATCTGGCCTTAGTTAATTGCGCTATTTCCTCCCTTCCTGTAGTTAAAGCATCATCCATAATCGAACTACCAACAACATGTCTCAAGGCACTCTCAGTTGCTTGGGCTAAGCTATTATCAGGTTCTCTAATATCTAAAACGTATTGTTCTGGATTAGTGATCTGATACTGCACTGAAATAGTTACATCTACAATATTTTCATCTTTTGTCAGCATAAGAGCATCGTGCCTATGCGGCCTTACTCTAACAACATCAACTATTGTCCAATTATCAATCATCGGGGGATTCCATCGTAAGCCCGGGCCTTTTGTTTCCATGTACTCACCCAGTCTCAAGACTACTGATCGCTCCGCTTGTTCCACCTGGTAAATACCCAATCCAGTCCAAATAAGAATAACCAGAATAAAACCAAACAGAATATTTTTTTTGGAAACCCCAGGTCCAGATCCGCCTGAAGATCCTCCTAGAATACTTCTTATTTTTTCTTTGAATTTATTTATGGCCTCATCTATATCAGGAGGACCATCCTTTCTCCCCCAAGGGTCTTTATTGTCATTATTATTTCCATTCCAAGACATCAGATTGCTTCCTTAATTTTATTATTCTTTAAGTCTATACCTTTGTTAGAAATTAGACTGTTTAGTTCATTTTTATCTATTTCCAACTGCAATTGTATCAGACCTCTCTCACTTGTTGTCTCTTCTAAGACCCTGCCTAGAGAATAAAGTTTAGATCTAATTTTTCCTTGGTTGGGTTGTAATTCTATCCACTCTTTAATCATGAATTTTTTTCTGTTGAATTGAATAGAATTTACAAGGTTTTCCATGCCTGTGTTCTTGAGAGCTGATACCCAGACTTCATTATTGTTATTAGAAGTCCCTTCAGAAATTTCATCTATATCTACTTTGTCAGATTTATTGTTTACCCGAATACAAGGAATGTTTGATATTCCTAATTCCTTCAAAATCAATAAGACTTGCTCAGTTTTATAAATGAAATCAGGATCTGAAATATCAACCACATGAACTAAAATATCTGCTGATTTCAGTTCATCTAAAGTGGCTTTGAAAGATTCTATTAGTTCTGTAGGTAAATCGGATATAAACCCAACAGTGTCTGAAAAAAGAACATCCTCTAAACCTGAAACAGAATTTTTTCTAGTGACCGAATCAAGGGTAGCAAAAAGCTTGTTGGCTACATAAAGCTGACTTTCCGTTAATAAGTTAAACAAAGTTGTCTTACCAGCATTTGTATAACCGACTAAAGCAACTAGGGTTTTATTACTTTTTTTTCGTGAATACCGATTGATCTCCCTTTGCTTGTGAGACTTACTTAACTTATTTTTTATATTCTTAATTCTTTGATTAATGAGCCTCCTGTCAGTTTCTAACTGAGTTTCCCCTGGACCCCTCAAACCGATACCTCCTTTTTGCCTTTCTAAATGACTCCATCCTCTGACGAGCCGAGTAGAAAGATGAGACAACTGTGCAAGCTCTACTTGAAGTTTACCTATATGGCTAGAAGCTCTTACTGCAAATATATCTAAAATTAAGCCAGTCCTATCAAGCACTCGAGCTTCAAAAATATTTTCTAGATTTCTTTCTTGTGAAGGGGTCAAATCGTGATTAAAAATAACTAACTCTGATTCTGTTTGTTCTAAGGAATCCTTTATTCTTTCAGCCTTTCCTTTAGTTATAAATAGACCCGAAGTAGGTTTAACCTGTTTAGAGAAATCTTCATCAGAAATCTCTGCTCCAGATGAAAGTACCAATTCTCTAAACTCATCAAAAGCTTTTAATGAGGAAGACCTCTCTCTTCTCTTGGGGAACTCAACCTGAACTATTACAGCCTTCTGATAAACAGATTCAACCATTTATTTTTTTAGTCTCAACTTCTTTTCTATTAACTTAACAGAAGCGTTAATGTTTTGACTCAACAGACACAAATTCTTCCATCCTCTTAACCAAGTCATTTGACGCTTGGCTAATTGTCTTGTTGCATTCACGGCTTTAACTATCATTTCTTCGTAGGTAGTCTTCCCTTCTAAATGGTCACATATTTGTCTGTATCCTACACTCTTCATAGAACTTTTCTTAGAATCCATTTGTTTAGAGTCCAGTAACCTTTCCACTTCTTGCACTAGACCCGCTTCCAGCATTAATAAGAACCTTTTCTTAACGTCTTGTCTCAAAGACTCCCTGCTTTCTGGTTCAACAGCAAATTGGATAACCTCCCTAGATTTTAAAAGTTGACTACCTTGATCTCTTTGCCGCCATTCAGTCATAGTTTTAGAACTGACTAGATAAACCTCTAAAGCTCTTTGTATACGCTGCGAATCATTCGGATGAATTCTTGAAGCAGATTCAGGATCAATTTCAGCAAGTTTTGTATGAAGAGATTCCCATCCATGTTTTTTTGCTTCATAAGATAATTCGTTCCTAACATTTTGATCAGCTTTTGGCATTCTTGAAATACCGCTTAGTAAAGACCTGAAATAAAGCATAGTTCCACCTACTAGAAGTGGAACTTTTTTTGATTTATCACATAAATCTAGTTCTCTTGTAGCATCATTAATAAAAAGAGCTGTTGAATAAGATTTCCAGGGATCTATAAAACTAAGTAATTTATGTGGATGCTTGTCCAGAATCTCCTTTGGGGGCTTACCAGTTCCAATATCCATCCCTTTATAAACTTGTACTGAATCCACGCTGATAATCTCTAATGAAACAGCCTTAGACAAAGAGATAGCCAAATCCGTTTTCCCAACTCCAGTCGGGCCCATAATTGTCACAAGAGGTAATCGTTCTTCCATCTAAAACAATAGATTAGCTACTTTCTTAGCCAAAGGCAGTGAACAAGTTAGTCCGGGGCTTTCTATTCCAAACAAGTTTACCAATCCTTTTATTTTGTGTTGTTTTGAAGTCTGTATAACAAAATCAGCTGGCTCTTCCGTAGGACCATAAATCTTTGGCCTAATACCCGTGTAATCTGGAAATAATTTATCAGGGTTTAGGTCAGGCCAGTAAGTTTTTATTGCAGAAACAAAATCATCTTTCCGAGATTCATTGAAGCTGTAATCTATACCCTCTATCCAGAATACATCAGGACCGAATTTAACTTTACCACTCATATCAAAACTTAAATGCACACCAAGACTGTCTTTTGTAGGGAGCGGGTAAACTAGATGTTTTTTAAAAGGATGATTGCCGCTAAGTTGAAAGTAATGTCCTTTTGCGAAATAGCTTTTAGGAAGAATGCCTTCCGGTATCCCTTTAATTTTCCTAGCTAAGTCGACTGCATGCAGTCCAGCAGAATTAATTACATTATCCGCTTCTATAGTGAAGCTTTCCTCTGCTCTTACATGCAAAGTAATACCGGTGGAATCTGAAACTTCTATCTCTTCAACTTCTGAGTTATAACTAGTTATTATGTCCTTCTGCTGTACTTCTGTTTCAAGACTTAAGATTAATTCTGCTGCATCTATTATCCCTGAACTGGGGCAGTAAAGAGCAGATTCTGCAAGAATTTCAGGTTGAAATCTATGGATCCTTTTTTTTGAGATAAGCTCAAGATCTTCTACATTATTCCTCTTACCATTTTCCACAAGAGATTCCAATTTACCTTCTTCTTCCGACGTTGAAGCAATTACTAATTTCCCAGTATTCCTATGCCAGATGTTTCTTCCCTTTGCGTATTCATAAAGGAGCCTATTTCCTTCAACACATAATGTCGCTTTATTAGAGCCTGTAGGGTAGTAAATACCTGAATGGATAACTCCTGAATTTCTGGAAGAAGTTTCTTCACCAGCCCTTGAGTGTTGTTCAAGAATAACTACTTCATGACCTTTTCTAGAAATTTCTTTAGCTATGGAAAGACCGATAATTCCAGCCCCAATAATTACAGTGTCCGTTTTTAAAATCTTATTTCCTTTTAAATTTCAATAATATCTTCCTAATATTAAATCAACTAAACCGAATGCAAAAGGCAAAAAAACTTGCCTGTGGAAGGGATTTGAACCTGCTAACAAAGAAAACCGACCACAAATTAACTTATTTGTAGTCGGCTTACTTTGGATGAAAATTAACTTAAATCGTAACTTCTTTCTTCGTGTTCCGTTACATCTAATCCTTCATTCTCAGATTCTTCTGAAACTCTTAAGTCAGTTACTAAACCAACGAGTTTTAAAATTACCCAAGTAGCTACAGCGGTCCAAAGGAATATAACTCCTATACCTTTAAGTTGAATAACTAATTGAACTAAAGGTCCCCCATCGGCTACACCACTAGCGCCTGAGCCAAGGAAGCCTCCCTGAGTTCCAACAAAACTTAACATGATAATTCCAAGCATTCCCCCCACTCCGTGAACTGGGAATACATCAAGGGAATCATCGATGTTAAAGACTCCTTTAATGGCTTGAGTTGCGTAGTAACACACTAGTCCAGCCAATAATCCAATAAGAAGTGCGCCTTCAGGGCCTACGGTGCCTGCAGCAGGAGTAATGGTGGCCAATCCCGCAACCATGCCCGTGGCTATGCCAACTACCGTTGGCTTACCCTGTTTGATCCACTCAAGAGCCATCCAAGTGAAGGCTGCTACAGCAGCGCTGATGTGGGTAACCAGCATGGCCATGCCAGCATCTGTACTAGCTGCTACAGCACTTCCAGCATTAAATCCAAACCAGCCTACCCAAAGCATAGCAGCTCCCATGACCACTAAACTTCTGTTGTGAGGTGGCATGGCAGAACCGGGAAAGCCTTTTCTTTTACCCAAAACCAAGGCAGCCACTAAAGCTCCTACTCCACAAGTCAGGTGAACAACTAATCCGCCAGCAAAATCTATTACCCCCCATTGAGCTAGCAAACCTCCACCCCAAACCATATGGCAAGCTGGTAGATAGACAAAGGTTAGCCACAAAACTGTAAAAAGGCACATGGCAGAGAACTTCATTCTTTCAGCAAAAGCACCAACTACCAGAGCAGGTGTAATAATGGCAAAGGTCATTTGGAACATTACAAACACTGTCTCTGGAATAGTTCCAGAAAGAGTATCTCTACCTATACCTGAAAGGAAAGCAGCGCTTAGATCGCCTACAAAAGCACCATCTCCTCTGAAGGCCAAGCTGTATCCGTAAACAACCCAAACGATTGAAGCAATGCACGCTATGGTAAAACACTGCATTAAAACTGAAACGGCGTTCTTACTCCTGACTAAACCCGCATAAAATAAAGCCAAACCAGGTAAGGTCATAAAAAGCACTAATGCCGTGGAAGTTAACATCCAGGCGGTATCTCCAGTATCTAGGCCTTCAGCAGATGCCGATAAGGAAAACAGACCTATAGTTATTAATAATAATTTCTTAAACATAATTACCTCTCTAAATTAAATCTACAGCGCGTCTTCATTAAGTTCGCCAGTTCGAATCCTCAACACTTGCTCAAGGTTGGAAACAAAGATCTTCCCATCTCCTATTTTTCCAGTGTTAGAAACTTTGGAAATAGCTTCTATGACAGTTTCTGAATTCTCATCACTCACCGCTATCTCTATCTTTGTTTTGGGCAGAAAATCTACAACATACTCAGAACCTCGATACAGTTCTGTATGTCCCTTTTGTCTGCCAAATCCTTTAACATCGGTTATGGTTAAACCTGTAACCCCAACTTCAGATAATGCTTCTCGCACTTCATCTAGCTTATAGGGTTTAATTATTGCAGTTATTAACTTCATAAATCCTCCTATTAAAATTACACAAAACTTTGTTCTTGTAAGAAAAAATATTTTTCTATACTTATATATATGCAAGTTTTATGCCAATTAGAACTTGGGGTAAAAGCTTGTAGTTAAGACTGAATTAGTACTTAAGAAGTGCAAAATAACCTAATCTGCACCAACTTAAGGCAGAAACAATTTTATTGAGTTAGAAATTGAGATAAATGCTTATCCAATGATTTATTTATCTTGATCAAAACCCCTCTGTTTTTCTCAAAAACTTCTAATGAGGCCCTTCCTATCTTTTCTTTTTTCTTTGGATCAGAGACGACCTCTATAAAATAGCCGGTAAGATCTTTTCTTTTTCCAATCAAGATAAGAGAGTTATTTTTTTGGAGTTCATCAGCTATTTCTTGGAAGTTTCTTAAACTTTTTCCAGAACACAAAGGTAGACCTAGAGAAGCCGGTTCTAGTAAGTTCTGTCCGCCATGGTCCACAATACTGCCACCTACAAATGCTACGTCTGATACCGAATAAAGAAAATTTAATTCCCCCATGGTGTCTCCCAAAAGAACTTGGATTTCTGGGGTAACGTCTTCTTTTTTTGAACGTCTAGCAACAGTAAGGTTTCTATTCTGAATGTACTCGTAAACTGTCTCAAACCTTTCTGGATGTCTTGGAACTATAATCAACAAAGCTTCATTAAGTTTGGAAAGTATTTCAAGAAAGGAGTCCAGAACAAACTCCTCCTCTGTTTCATGAGTACTCGCAGCAATCAAGGTAGGTCTTTCTCCACCATTAGCCCAGGATTCTCGAATAGAAGTAGAGATTGATTGCATTTCTTCTGGAATCTCCTGGTCGAATTTCAAATTGCCACAAACGTGAATTTCCAGAGAATTATTTATTTCTTTAAATCTCTTGGCATCTGAATCATATTGAGCAATGAGCAGATCTAAATTACCCAAAGCTTCTGAAGCTAGAAGTTTAATGTTGTTGTAATTATCTTTAGATTTTTCAGATAGTCTTGCATTAACTAAGGCTGTAAAAATGCCTCTTTTTTGGCATACAGCAAGAATATTTGGCCAAATTTCAGTTTCCAACACGATAAAAGCTTTGGGGTTCCATCTATCTAGAAACCTATTTAGGCAAGAAGGTAAGTCTAAAGGTACATATTGGTGTTTTACTCTCGCACCCAACTTATCTAATAGAATTTTTGACCCGGTTGGAGTACTAGTCGTAACTAGTATTTCCGAACTGGGGTATGTATCTAGAAGACTTCTTACCAATGGTATTGAAGCATTAACTTCCCCTACTGAGACAGCATGAATCCACAAGACATTTTTTCCTTCTGAAGGTGAATTAGATCCAAATCCTAATCTCTCATTCCATCGTTTTAAGTAATCTGGATTCTGGATACCTCTTATTACTAACCTGACAAAATATAGTGGAATAGCTAAATAAAAGATGGCTGTATAGATAAGTCTCAGCATCAGTCTATGCTAACATACGAAACCTTGAGTAAACGACCTATCCCATGATCATAGTAACTGGATGCAACGGTTTTATAGGTTCTAATTTAGTTGCAAAACTTAATGAACTTGGCGTTAAAGACATTATTGGAGTTGACGATCTCTCTAAGAAAGACAATCTTATCAATATCGCACACTGCGAACTTCAAGAACTTTTAGATATCAAAGACTTTGAAAATACTTATTTGCAAGAGAATCAGAACCAAGAACATATAACTCATATTTTTCATCAGGGCGCCTGCTCTGATACCTTGGAGTGGGATGCTGAATATATGATGAAAAACAATTATTCTTTTTCCCAAAGGCTACTGGAATTTGCAGAAAAAAATTCTATTGCCTTTATTTATGCCTCTTCTGCATCGGTTTATGGAGATGCCAAAAAATTTGAAGAGATCAGGGAAAATGAGAACCCCATAAACCTTTATGCTTTCTCTAAATACCTCTTTGATCAGTTGATAAGGCAAAAAATTAATAACAGCAACATTCAGATAGTTGGATTGAGATATTTTAATGTGTACGGTCCAAATGAATCCCACAAAGGTCACATGGCAAGTGTGGCCTATCATCTCCATAAACAGTTAAAAAAGGGAGAGGAAGTTAAGCTTTTTAAAGGATCCGATGGATATGAAGCGGGAGAACAAAGGCGCGATTTTGTCTACGTAGATGACGTGGTTAAGGTTAATCTTTGGTTCAAGGAAAATCCAGAAGTCTCAGGTATCTTCAACGTAGGCACTGGAAAGAGCCAGACTTTTAATGAAGTGGCTAATTCCGTTATCAATTTCCACGGAAAAGGATCAATTAAATACATTCCCTTCCCAAAAGAACTGATTGGTTCTTATCAAAGTTTTACAGAGGCCAACATTGATAAATTAAGAGCAGTGGGTTACCTGGAAAACTTTTTAGACGTTCAATCCGGGGTTAAGCTTTACTTAGAAAAACTTCAAAACTGGCCCCAGAATGAAAGATAGTAAAAATGAACCGCATAATAATGAAGTAAAGCTTGAGCTTTCCATGTTCTCTCCAAGTTATCTTTTAACCTGGTTGGGGACGGGGTTCCTTTATGTACTAACTCTGTTGCCTATCCAGATCCAATTATTCTTAGGGGGTCAACTTGGATCAATTCTTCTTTTTATTAGTCCTCAAAGAAAAAATATTACACAAATAAATCTTCAACTTTGTTTTCCAAACAAGACTCAAATTGAACTAGAAAAAATGGTTAAGGAAGTCTTTAAGGACATTGGTAAAGGACTAATAGAAACAGGAATAGCCTGGTGGAAATCAGACCGATTTATAGACAAACTCATAAACAAAAAATCAAATTTTGAACAATTAGATAGCAATAACGAAGGTTGTCTAATTTTGCTAAAACATTCAACGCATGCAGAGTTAGATATACGAATCATATCTAGAATTCTCAGGGTAGGAGGAATGTATAAAACCCAAACAAATAAAGTTATGAACTACCTGATGATTAAAGCCAGGAACAAGTATTTAATTGGTACCGTTACTAATCGACAGACTAGAAGAGGACTAAAATGGCTTCGTAATGGGCTTAAATTTCTCTATGCGGCTGATCAAGATTATGGGGGGAAGGGATCAGAGTTTGTGCCTTTTTTTGGGATACAAGCAGCTACAATTTCACTGCCTTCAGATCTATTTAAAAAAGGTACTAGGGTTTATTTTTTTAATGTTATCAGAGTCAATTCCAGTTACGAGATTACCTTAGATGAATTTAGCCAGCAGACAGATAAAGATGGTTTTTTAAATGAAATGAATAATTTTTATCAGAAAGCTATTTTAGAAGCCCCCACGCAATACTTCTGGATGCACAGAAGGTTTAAGACCAGACCAGAAGGGGAAGAAGGGTTATATCCTCATTGGAAAAGAAGAGAAGCCAGAAGAGAAAGAGAAAGAAATAAAAAAGTTAAGAGTCTAAATCCTTAATTTTCTTTATTAAGTTAGAAGTTGAAAAGCCTTTAACCAGCTTGATCGTTTTTACCTGTCCTCCCTTTGAGAGTACTTCTTTGGAGCCGACAATATCTTTGACTTTATAGTCTTGACCCTTAACTAGTACATCGGGTTCTAACTCTTTAATTAACTTTAGTGGAGTGTCTTGTGAAAATGAGGTAACCCAATCTACACTGTCTAATGAAGCTACCTGGAGTGCCCTGTGTCTTAAGTTATTGATGGGTCTTTTATTGCCTTTCAGTCTTTTTACTGAGCGGTCTGTATTCAAAGCGACTATCAATCTATCGCCTAATTTCTTGGCTTTACTGAGGTAAGTTATGTGGCCTGGATGAAGTAGATCAAAACACCCATTGGTGAAAACAATTTTTTTAGAATCTTTCTTAGCTGCTTTCACCAGATCTTTAATCTCACTATTAGAAATAAGCGAATCACCTGAATTCAAACTCTGGCTTAGTTCAACTAACGAAGGAGAAGCGGTTCCGGATTTACTCACTACTATGCCTGCTGCCACATTAGCTAACTTGACTGAATCTTCTAAACTCATACCGCTGGACTGAGCTGTTGCCAAACTAGCAATCACAGTAT
>JYMV01044567.1_pt1 | contig 34016 bp, 35 predicted proteins | sample 338911 | NCBI WGS metagenome assembly JYMV01 (sample SAMN03354496, study PRJNA234377) | hydrothermal vent metagenome | biome: Deep sea; feature: Hydrothermal plumes at the Eastern Lau Spreading Center, Western Pacific Ocean; material: Seawater | place: Tonga | collected 2009 | depth 2000 m m
TCTTCTGTGTACCAAGCTCCCAAGTTGGGTTCGGCAGGAAACAATTGTTGGGGTCTATACATTTTAAGAATATCTCGACGTTGCTTTTCATTCATTTGAGACTTTCCTCAACCACCTTTATATTTGAATATAACGAATGATAATCATGCAGGATGTTTCCATCTGTTTGACATATGCCAACACCTTTCATAACCCATATTCAGTCAATCAATCCGTTCAAAATAGATTCCACAGCAGAGTATTCATACACGCTTATTTTTCACCATATCGCCATCAGAATGATAACTGCCAACCTGAAATTGCAGGATTTAATGATTCAGTATCCAAATTCTTGGGCGTATCATCCAATTCCCAAGGAGGTGGACCGACAAATTCGCTTTCTATACCTTCAATCTTGATGAATCGCTCAGCCATGTTGACTGTTACGATAGCATAAAGTGCATTTCTGTAAGGCAAAGTATACTTGATATACGGGTACTGGACATCGATCTTCTGGCTATACCTTTGACAAATGTAATCACCTCCCAACCAGTGGTAGGAGGCGCTATTGATCTGAGCATAGATAATCCCATCCAGTTGACGTACGTAGTCTCGGTGGTCGTGGCCGGTAAAACAGGCGATTATCTTTGATTTCCCCACTTGTTTATTGGCACCATCAAAAACAGCGTGAACTTCCGGCTGATTGACCAAACCGTCCTGGCGGGCTAGATTTTGGTGACAAAAGATGATTACAGGAAGGTCTGTGTTGGTCAGATCCGATTTTAGCCAATCAATTTGATCTGGTGCAATATATTCATAATAACCACTTGGATCTACAGGTTTGTCGTTGCCGTCTAAGATTATAAAATGAACGCCTGCATGATCAAAAGCATAGTACCTCGTCGGCATTCCCCAGAAGGTCATTGTTTCTTCTGGCGTGAATGCGTAAGCTCCATCTGGCTTTTGGTGCCCATCACCATCCATATCGTGATTGCCAAGAACATGATATTTGGGTCCTTCAAACTGGTACCAGATATCCAAAAAAGGCAGATTCTCTGGGATTGGGATGCAAAAGTCTCCCATCTGTAGGATAAAATCTACCTGATTGGTCTGCGCAGACTGGATAAAGGTGCGCAGACGACCGTCCGCATCATGGATAACATCCTTATGAATATCTGAGATTAGCCCGAATTGAAAGACCGATGAATTATTTCGCACGGCAGAGTATTTTTATTTGCAAATTGTCTCGGTTCCGTTCCTCTTTTAGCTATCCATGTCTGCATTAACCTGCTGAATGTTCGAATCATGTTGGTAACATAACCGAATTTCTGTTGACCATAACCATTTGATCTCTATGTGGCATCAAAATCATGCGATTTCCTGGCTGTATCACTCCCATAGCAGTAATTTCGTCATTAACTTGCACGATGAAAAATCATCGTTATTGACCTCATGTGCTGGGTCAACCAGCAAAAGACCGTTATGGCACATATCCGGAGCCATCGAATTCCTTCTGGCACGTATGATGAACTTGGATTTCCCAATCAGTATGCTTGGCAACCAATGCGCACTAACCACGGGACCCGCCTCAATCTTGTCAAGTTCCCCGCAGGGCGTGGTCCCAATCTCCAGCATCCGCACCATTTCAACATTGCTATCTAATGAAGCCGCAAACTGAGCATTCGATTCAAACTTGACATCTGTTCTATAAAATCACTATGCTGATATTTACGACCAGGGTCAGCCCCTGACAAGAAACCAACAATCTCCCCCTCATGCCACTGCATTACCATCGATTTCATTGTTTATCAAATCACAACATTAACATCAATTCAAAATAGTTAAGGTTGACGTACCATCAGATCGGCAATAGCTTTTTTGACCACTTCTTCCACTTCTGGCTCGAAGGGAGCACTCTGTTTCCAGCGTTTGTAAGCCTCAACTTCATATCCACCTTGCGTCAGGGCTTCGGCTGTCGGCACGTAGGTTTGGCATCCCTGCGTGTACCCGAATGCCAGTGTGGTCTCAGCATCTCCTAGCTGCTGGGCATAAACACCGTATTCCAAGAAGAACTCACCAGACAGTCCAATCCAATTCAACTCACCCAGTTGCAACCTTGAAAAAGTGTAGGGTTGATGAGTTGACACACGGTCCTCTGCTTGTTCTAATCGAACCTGCTGTACCCATTGTCGTTGGGCAACATGAAATCCACCTTTCCAAAACCCAGGCGAATCGCTCTGTCTTTGAGATTTGATTGACTGGGTTGCTATCTGGTCCAGTTCATCTTTTGATAGTGGGTTGGCAATCGGCAGTTGAGGTTTACTTCGCCAAGTGTGGATGGTATCAATCGACAGATCGCGACAATTTTGCAGACCGTCCTGCACGGCTTCCGCCAACTCCTGACCGCATGAGATAACATCTGCTTCGGTTCCTGACCGGAAACGATCTCCTGCGTCGAGATGAGGTCTAACATTACCAAAAACACCGGGAAGAAATAGAGCCACTGCCGAGTCGTATTCTTCTTCCAGTATGAGTTGTGACCAACCTGGATAGTCGCCGGAAATTTTGGGCCCCAGTAGAATGGTCGGATGACAACAGTAACTGAAGAGGACACCGATCAGAGTGTTGTCAACATTGCGACAGCTAATCACCGGCACACTTTTATCAACTATCCCATTCGGATTAGGAGCCATACTGCAGTTGCCGTTTTCATCAATCCGGCGACGATTGACGTTAAAGTCGCAGGTCGATCGACCGAAATGGATAGTGACAGGTTGCAACCGAAGCAATAAATCGTCAATTAAGCTGACCAGACGATCTTTCAGTCCGGTTAAATAAGGGCTGAATCCGCCATAGAGATCAATTGGGCACAAAATTGGTGCCGAATGACTGTGACTTCCAGCTATCCATACCCGCTCAGTAGCAATCCCGATTTTGTCGGAGAGAGCTGTCTCTAAGTCCGCAACCTCGGCTACACCAACGCCAAGAACATCCAATGCCACGATGATGACTGGTGACGAACCTGCATCTAGGATAGCCGCTCTGGCGTAAATCTCGTCCAACACACCCTCCGGCTGAAAGAAAAAATCGGGAAAGGTGTTATTGATGGGCGGCGTGATTGAAACCTTGCCGAATGCGACTTTCATATCTTTACGTCCTGGAACATATTACTCATGATAATATTTACTCTAAAGTTGAGAGGCCTTTATCCTAAATATTATCATGTATTAACCTTCTTCTATAGATAATTGTCCTATCTGATAATATCTGGTAGAATAAGAAAAACTCAACTTTGGTACAGTCATGACAACACTAGCCATTAATGGTGGAGAAAAAGTGCGACACACTCCGTTTCCCAGACGGACGCCGTTTGGAAAAAGAGAGGAAGAATTGCTCTTGCAGGCCGTACGGAGCCAAAACTTGTTTGGCAAAAGTGGCACCTTTGTCAAAGAATTTGAACAGCGAGTTGCCACTTTTTACGGCACAAATCATGCCCAGGCCTCGACCAGTGGGACAGCAGCCATTCACACAGCAATTGGCGTTGTTGACCCCGAACCAGGTGACGAGATCATCACTGCCCCTATTACTGATCCCGGTAGTGTAATGCCAATCCTAATACAGAATGCGGTGCCCGTTTTTGCCGATGTCGATCCTCTATCGCTGAACATGATACCAGACTCCATAGAAGCCAACATTACCGACCGAACCCGTGCCATCGTCTTGGTACACCTTTTCGGTCATCCTTGTGAAATCGACCAGGTTATCAAAATTGCCGAAAAATACAATTTGATCTTGATCGAAGATTGTAGTCAAACTCACGCTACCAAATACAAAGGTCGCTATGCCGGTACATTCGGTCACATGGGCTGTTTCAGCCTTCAGCAGTCCAAACATATGACCACTGGTGATGGTGGGTTTACCATCACCAATGATGAAGACACTTATATCCGACTCAAGTTGTTTTCCGATAAAGGCTGGGACTATCAGTATATGGGCGATCGCGATCATGCCTTTTTAGCCCCAAACTACCGAATGACCGAAATGCAAGGTGCCGTTGGTATTGCCCAACTGGAAAAAGTCCGATCAGTAGTCGAACGTCGTGCGACACTGGGCAAACGACTCACCAATCAGATCGCAGAGGCACCAGGGATCGAAACTGTGCCTCTGCCACAAGATAGGGAAGTATCTTGGTGGAATTATATCTTCCACATTACTAAACATGATGCAGGGGAGTTCTGTCGTGCCGTCACCGCTGAAGGTGTTCCGGTGTCACCTCATTACATCAAAGACCCAATCTACATGCGCGGCGGATTTCTGACCAAGGGGAAAACCTATGGAAACAGCGGTTTCCCATTTAACAGTCCCTACGTCTCGCGCCAGTATCATTATGGTCCAGAATTAGTACCCAATGCTGTTCATGGACTTGGCACGGTAGCTGTAATGGGAATCCACGAACACATGGACGTATCCGATATCAACGATATGGCCACAGCCATCAATAAAGTGGCAAACGCACTAGCAAACACATATTGACGCGGGATCCCTTGCATATCACTATCGAGTCCACTTATGTTCGGACCATACTTAACATACCAGACCGGAGTACCTGTTCGCTGTTCTTAGGAATACGTATTGACCATCAAACCGACCCCAAGTCGATCGAATACAAGTGGGCCGTAGAAGCCTCTCCCATTTATAGCTAACGATCCGCCTTTTCTGCTGATCCATGGAGAAATTGATGAGGTGGTTCTTATTTCGCAACTGGAGAGGTTCACGGAAGCACTTGGTCAAGCAGGCGTTAATATTAAGTTCCTACGTATTCCCAAAGCAGGTCATGGACCTGACATCTTGGAAACCCAAAGCCAGGGGACGAACTACATTTCAGAGATGGTCAAATGCCTCAACTAGTATCTATCTGAGGATTAGTCATTCGCCATAATATGTCGAATGCAATTTTAAAGGAGTCAATTATGAAACTGGGGTTTTTGACAAATTACAGCCAAGAAATTGTTAGGTTTGCTAGTGCTGATCCATCGTTCAACTGCCTTGAAATTTCCGGCCCACCGATGGAGTGGACTGGGGATACCGATCAGGCGCAAGCTGCACGCTTAGGCGCACTTAATCTATTGCGTGAAAACGGATTAACCGTTTCCTCATTCCTAATTCAGTGGCCATCGATTCGAACCAGTAAAGATGACCTTACTGGTGAACTTGGTCGACTAGGCCAAATCATGGATGTTTGTAAGGTAATGGATAATGCCATCATGGCTGGTGCAGGACCTTTAGGTTATGATCCGGAAATCAGTCTGGAGGGCAATGTTGCCCGCTACAAAGAGATCTACTCACCTGTAGCTGATTTAGCCGAAAGTAAAGGGATCAAAGTCGCATTTGAGAATTGGCCGGGTGACCGGCGTAGTGGCCCCTTCGGCGACGGCGCTAGTCTGGCTGTTACACCAGAAATCTGGGGCCTGATGTTTGAGGCTGTGCCCTCATCAGTCATGGGGTTGGAACTCGATCCATCCCATCTGATCTGGCAGAAGATTGACGCCCATGCAGCACTTAACGAGTTTGCCGATCGTGTACATATTATTCATGCTAAGGATACTGAAATTTTCGACAGTCGAGTTAAACACGATGGCATATTCCGCCGAAGTTCTAGTGGCTGGGGACACTGGGGACGCTATCGCCTACCTGGTTTCGCCCATTTCGATTGGCAGAAATTGTTGGCCATGTGTCACGAGCGGCAGATTGAATGTCCAGTAGTGATTGAACACGAAGATCCGGTTTTTAGCGGCGATCGACGGCTGGAGGGCTTGACTCGAAGCGGGAAATTCCTGAAAAATTGCCTGTTACAAGCCTAACATTACTAAACTACACCTCTTCAGAGTACCTCTAGTTGTAAATACAAGGTATTAAGATCCTAAACAGTTCTGGACGAGTTAGAGCCTACGTTGAAGTCCCAACCAGATTAAAAGGCAATGGGGAAAGAGTAAAAAAACCTAATAATATCCTTCATGTTCACCAAATTATCTACTTCAAAAATCGCAGAACTCATTAGGAACGCTTCAATTCTTAGAGACGCAGTGCAAGGTAACCTCGCATAGCTTTTCACGCTCTAAACTTAACTTTGTAATGTCGATGGCCGATGAAGTTAACCATACTTCTTGACAACCCCAGTAGGAAGTAAATATAATTTAGCTTTAAGAAGGGGCCCACAACAGCTACCCTATAAATCTTTAGTAGATTACGGTAATAATCCGATATCCTACCGGGTTCCGAAAAATTCCCATAGTGCTGGAGGATATTTTGATATTAGATAGGGACATGTACTGGTAATATGAACATTTCCTCAGATTTTTAGAATCCCCTTAGGTAATTAAATATGAAGGTAATTATAGTTTCTGATAAAAACCATATGGGTCAAGTAGCTGCAGATCTTATTGAGACGGATATGAAAAATAAGACACCATACGTATTAGGGCTAGCTACAGGAAGCACTCCCATACCACTTTACCAAGAATTAATCCGTCGCAACCAAGAAACAGGTCCTGATTTTTCAACTACCGTTACTTTCAATTTGGATGAGTACGTTGGATTAGAAGCAACCCACGATCAAAGTTATCGCTATTTCATGAATCAGGAGTTTTTCGATCACATAAATATCAACAAAGACAGTACTTTTGTTCCCAACGGCCTCTCAGAAAATATTGAAGAAGTGGGAAAAGATTATGAAAAGGCAATTTGTGGTATCGGAGGTATTGATTACCAAGTGCTTGGTATTGGTACTAACGGACATATTGGTTTCAATGAACCAGGATCCTCACTGGCATCCCGAACCCGAAAGGTCAGACTAACAGAAAACACGATCTCCGATAACTCTAGGTTTTTTGAACGAAAAGAAGATGTTCCTACCGAAGCAATTACCATGGGAATCGGAACCATTCTTGATGCCCGAAAAATTATGCTTTTAGCTAGTGGATCGAATAAAGCAGAGACAATTGCTAAGTCCATTGAAGGCCCTATTACCGCTACGATACCTGCCAGTTCCCTACAGATGCATCCGGATGCTACTTGGGTCATTACCGAAGACGCCGCCGTAAACCTACAACTCGAATGGGACTAAGTGACTGGTACATTCCCGTCCTCACCCACTTAGGGAAATAATTTACTAACTATGGAAATAAAAAAATGAAACTGGTTATCTACGAGGACTCTACCTATGAGAACTTTTATCCCCTTTCTTTGGTTCGACCAGTCTTTGAACTTCGGTGTGGAGCAACTTCTTTATCGGAAAAACTGCGTCGTAGCTTCTCCGATCTTGACGTTGCCTACTTCACACGTGACTACCTGACTAATACCTTTCAAACCAAAGTTGGGAATGCCCCGGTCAATAATCTTCAAATTTTGGATGATGACCTGTTCCTCGCCAATGGCAGATGGCTGTGCATGAATACCCAAATTACAGCTGAAGGACCTGAAGAAATTGGGGTAAAAGAAGACTCAATCGTCTATGTACGTGCGCAGCAGGAAACAGTCCGGAAATATCTCGGACGAGACCTGGATGAGTTCCTGAATGCGGTTCTCGAGGTTCTTCCTCAGAGAACAGTCGAAGAGGAGTTGGTCTCATACTGTTGGAATATTGTTCATCATAACTCTGAAGCTTTAGTTGCTGACTTTCAGATCCTGGGACGGACTGGTGTACATGGTGAAATGCATGACTTGTCTTGCGTATATGGAGATGAGTCTCAAGTGTTCGTTGCATCCAAGGCAGTTATTCATCCGATGGTGGTGCTCGACTCTACCGGTGGACCAATTATCATCGAAGACGGAGTAACGATCTTTCCACACTCGCGCATTGAAGGGCCTTGCTTTTTGGGTCAGGATACACAGATCGTCGGCGGCAAGATTCGTGAAGGATGCAGCATCGGCCCAGTCTGCCGTGTTGGCGGCGAAGTGGAAGAATCCATCATCCACGGCTACTCAAACAAGTACCATGATGGTTTCTTGGGGCATGCTTACGTTGGCGAATGGGTTAATTTGGGTGCTTTGACCACTAATAGTGATTTAAAAAACGACTATTCGGCTGTAGAAGTTAAACTAAATGGTCAGCTTATCAACACCAATGATACTAAAGTAGGGAGCTTTATTGGTGACCATACCAAGACAAGTATTGGGACACTATTTAATACCGGTTCAATCGTTGGAATGATGACCAATATCCTCGGAGGAAGCGAGATTCTGCCCAAGACAGTGCCCTCTTTTTGCCTGTTCGCTAATGGTAAAACCTTTAAAGGGTTCGGTTTAAGAAAGCTTCTCCAAACTGCTGAGACGGCGATGGGTCGTAGAAAAGTCACCCTTACTGAAGCAGACAGATACATGCTAACTCATGCCTACGGATTAACAAAAGACGAACGTCAAGAAGCTGTCAAGAAATCCCGTCGTCAAATTCTTAGTAATTAGAAAAAGGAGTTTAAGAAACTATGCTTAGTAATGAGGAAATCCGCGATAGAATCATCAATGTGACCACAATGATTCTCAATATCGAACCTTCTCAAATCAAGAATGAGTCTGATTTTGCTTCCGATTTAGGAGCAGAGTCGTTGCAGTCAGTTGAGTTAGTTGCCGGTTTTGAGGAAGAATTTGAAATTGAAATGGATGAAGAGGAAGCCTTATCTGTTTCTTCAGTAGGAGAAGCAGTAGAATACATCGCCAAAGTTGTAGCTGATCAACATGATTAAAACATAGCTCGACTAGTTGCAGGCGTTGTTAAGTAATAGAAGATTCTAAGGTTTTATCATATGCGATTTAGGAACTTCCTAATCTTGCATGGTGTTTAATCTTGTTTAGAATTCTAGGATAGGAGACTTGAAAATTATGAATCGTCGGGACATCGTTGAAGTTGAAGAGCCGAATCTTTTAGAGGACCTATTTCCTCATAAAGATGTTCCTCGGATAGCCTTCGACAGTAAGATATATGAGGAAATAAATGGCGAAGTGATCGAGTTTGATCCGCAGGAAGCGCTGAAACGTGAATGGTTAATCACCGATACTACTTTCCGCGATGGTCAGCAAGCGCGTCCCCCTTACACTGTTCAGCAAATTGTGGATCTCTACAATTTGCTGTCCAAGATGAGCGGTCCAAATGGTATTATCCGCCAAAGCGAATTCTTTCTGTATACCAATAAAGATCGGGAAGCGGTGGACCGCTGTCGGGAACTCGGACACAAATTCCCGGAAATCACCGGCTGGATTCGTGCTCACGAAGGAGATTTCAAGTTAGTCAAGGATATGCAATTATCGGAAACGGGGATGTTGACGTCTTCTTCTGATTACCACATTTTTCACAAACTGAAGATGGACCGACGTAAAGCGCTCGACTTCTATGTGCACATGGCCGGGCAGGCAATTGAAAATGGTATTCGGCCTCGTCTACATCTAGAAGACTTAACGCGTGCGGACATTTATGGATTTGTTGTGCCCTATGTTCAACGGTTAATGGAACTGGGTGAGCAAGTCCCAGAACATCTAAAGCCGAAGATCCGTCTATGCGATACTATGGGCTTTGGTATCAGTTTCCCCGGAACTAAACTTCCGCGTAGTATTCCCAAGTTGGTCTATATCATGAATCATGAATGTGGATGTCCGCCAGACCGTTTAGAGTGGCATGGTCATAACGACTTCCATAAGGTTCACATCAACGGGGCGACATGTTGGCTTTACGGTTGTGATTTTGTCAACTGCACGCTGCTAGGGTATGGTGAGCGAACTGGGAATCCACCTTTGGAAGGAGCTGTTATTGAGTACAGCGGATTGAAAGGAACAACTAACGGAATGGATCCTGGCGTGATCTCAGAGATAGCAGAATACTTCAGATATGAAGTTGGTTTTGATATTCCAAGTAACTATCCTTTTGTTGGGCGCGACTTTAACGTAACACGAGCCGGAATCCACGCCGATGGACTTAACAAGGACGAACGTATTTACAATATTTTCGACACTAACAAGGTATTAAACCGCCCACATGCAGTAGGTATCACGGACAAATCCGGCATAGATGGCGTCGTTCATTGGGTAAACGATTATCTTGGATTAAAGAGGGAAGATCGTCTTGGAAAACTGAAACTGGTTAAAATTGCGCGTTGGGTTATGGACCAATACGAAGACGGCCGCATTACCTCCATCTCTCAGGACGAGATGGAAACCTTGGTGAAGGAACATCTCCCTGACTATTACGCTCAGCGAAACATACCGGATACTACAACCAAAGCATCATAGGTCGCTTAATACTTCTCTGAAAAGACTTAGAATACATATACCTATGCTCGCAATTTAAGGGAGACGTATAAAGATTAATTCGCAGAATTAATACTCGTTTCCCCCATTTCTCTTCCAAGTAATTTAGAGTTTTAATTTTTCTGAAGTATTTAAGCGGACCAGTTGAAACTACTGTTAGCTGGAGCAGTCAGTGATTTGGCAGTTCAAGTTGAGTGGCGAATAAAAAAATCCTAACTTGCTATAGTGTGTAACCTCACTTGCAATCACTACCTGATAGATAACCAATTGCTGATATAAGTAACTTCTTATTTTTCTTCTGTAGTACAATTGGGATTCGGCAGATTTCATATTAAGATGAAACCAGAGCAATAGTAACAACAAATGGCTCCCAAAGTTAGTCTTCACTCCGTAACAAAAAACAGGAGGGCCCCATGAAAGACAATCCTGATTCTGATACCTTTGATCTTGACATTTCAGACATCCTTCAACAAGATTCTGACACTTTTGATCTTGACATTTCAGACATCCTTCAACAAGATAATTTGCATACTGATCAAGATAAGTTGGAAGAAATTGTACAAGCGTATCAGGAAGCTATTAAACTTAATCCTGATGATGCTGATTCCTATTATGGTTTGGGTAATGCTTATCGTTACCAAGAAGAGTTGGCGGAAGCCACACAAGCTTATCAAGAAGCTGTCAAACTCAATCCTAATTACATCGATGCATACAATAACTTAGGAGTTACGCTAAAAGAGCAAGGAAGATTTAAAGAGGCTATACAGGCCTACCAGAAAGCTATCGAACTTAATCCTGAGGACGCTGATGTGTACAATAATCTGGGTAATGTCTACCGCAACCAAGACCAATTAGAGGAAGCGGTACAAGCTTATATGAAAGCTATCGAACTCAATCCTGATTACGTTTCCGCGTATAATAATCTAGGTATTACCTATCGCAGTCAAAACCAGTTAGAAGAAGCCAGAAAAGCTTATCTAAGAGCCATCGAACTCGATCCTGATTACATCAATGCATATTACAATTTGGGATTAGTCTATGTCGATCAAGGCAATCTAGAGGAAGCTATTCAGGCTTACGAGAAGGCTGTTGAACTCAATCCTGAGGATACTAACGCATATGACAATCTAAAGATGGCATATTTTAATCAGGGGAATGAATCATATCAGCAAGGAAAATTAGAAGAAGCCATTCAGGCCTATGAGGAAGCTATCAAACTCAACTCTGATGATGCTAATTTATATTATAATTTAGGTGTAGTCTATGCTGATCAAGGAAAACTTGATGAAGCCATTCAGGCCTATGAGGAAGCTATCAAACTCAACTCTGATGATGCCGATGCATGTAATAATCTGGGAGATGTGTATAGACAGCAGGGAAATCTTGACCTCGCTATCGAATTGATTCAGAGAGCAATAGAACTCAATCCCTCGAATGCTGAAGCGTATCTAAATCTGGGACATGTCTATATTGGTCAAGAGAAACTGGAGGAAGCTATCCAAGCTTATCGTCAGGTTTTCCTAATAAGAGCGTCGGATGATGAAGGTTTCAAGATCCGACAATCAGCAGCAGAAGCCTTAAAAAAACTAGGAACTCCAGAATCTATGGAAGCCCTAAAAGACTATGAGGTTACACAATAACAAAACAGGTTTGCTAACAATTTTAATAGAATGCGATTAGGCCTTGTTTTTTGGACATTTTCTTCTATTTTCGTCCGCCTGCCCAGAGAATAGCATTTGTCAAAAGTGCGAGGAAATGATCGATACTAAAATCCTGTTGATGTCCAAGAGACGTGTAGAAGATTCGGCCACCGTTATGAATCCTAGTCCATGCCACCGGCTCATGATTTCCTTCGGACGTACTTGCTGTCATTAGGATGGTAGTATCTTTTACATTATTTTGGTTCTTATATAAACTGCCGTAAGAGTCGAAATCAGGAATACCCTCAAGTATTGGATGATCTGCGTTCCCCTTTTTGATTTGGACATGGGCTCCATGTCCAAAATGCCCAGCATAACTGCCGCCTAAAACATCTCGATCGAACTCAAGGTAATTCTGGTAGGCATGGCTGGCAGTGCGGATACCAACAATTGGTTTACCCAAATTGCAATACGATTTGAACCGTTCGAGTTCTTCCCCCTCTGTGTTCAATCTTCGCGTGAAGATCACCATCACATCCGTTGATTTTAAAACCTGCAAAGATTGTTGATCACCTTCACTTTCATAGATAATCATGGTTGTCTCAATATCTAGTTGGTACTTCTTAAGATGATCCTTAAAAATTGAGAGCGACTCCTCAGAATCATACTCAAACGATCCTGAAATCATGCATACTTTGAGCTTCGGCATAAACCTTCTCCAATCAATCGAGATTACCTGCCATCCGTACTTCCAAACCCACCACGTGTTTCCTGATCCATCTGTTCCACTTTCTGCCACTCTGAACAATCAACACGTACGAAGATTCCCTGCGCAATTCGATCTCCTCGTTCAATCAGTACAGGTTGATTGGTGAAGTTGTAGACTTGAATCTGAATCTCATCTCCATCACCACAATAGTCCTGATCGATGACCCCAACGCCATGCGGAATCAGCAATCCTCGTTTCCGTGGGGTTGAACTTCGTAAGGCCACCAACAGCATGTAACCCGGTGGCGTCTCAACAATTACATTGGCTGGAATCAGTGCAACGGTTTGAGGAAAGACTTCTACCGATTCCCGACACAACAAATCAAAACCAACAGAACCATTTGTTTCATACCGAGGTAGCGGTAGACTCTTATCAATTCGTTTAATCTTTACGTGCATATATCTTTAACGCAAAAGTCGGATTTACAAAACAATCGTAACAGACTTCTGGAAGTAGATCAATCGAAATCTGGGAGCAACCGAATCAATGAAACCAGCCTTCCTGCACGCTCACGTTCCATACGAAACGAATAAAAAAGGTCAGTTCGGCAGGCTGTACATAAGGGAGAGATCGAGATTGATTCAAAGGGAACTCCAGCATTAACTAGCTGTTGAACATTAGCAGCCTGCAAATTAAGTTTATTATCAATAGTACGCACCTCAGGACCAAAATGGCGCTCAAATTGATCAGCCAGATCCTGGCTGACCTGATAGCAATTTTGTTGTATCGATACGCCCAGATGAACCAGACAATTTGCAGGATCTGTACCGAAGTGCTCCTGCATTGACTGAATTGCCTCGGTTGTAACGAGCTTGTATGTCCCACGCCAACCAGCGTGTATAATACCGATTGAACATGTCTGGGTATCCAAAATAAAAATGGGAATACAGTCCGCGGTAAAAACGGCAATTACCAGATCAATCTGATCTGTGACCATCGCGTCCGCTTCTGTCAGCGGTAAAGGATAGGTTTCAGGGTATCGGGAAATCACCCATACCTTATTGCCATGAACTTGGCGGCAGTAGACGAGCTGTTCGGGCCTAAGCCGAATCTGATCGTAGAATCTTTTTCGGTCGGCTTTCGAGTCGAGTCGGCGACTGGTGACAGCCTGAACAAGCCCAGTTTCCTCTAGATTGAGGGCATTACTATATAGAAAACCCATTCGACTAGGGAACTATTGCCCCAATTTGACTATTGCAATTGCCGATCAAATTTTTTGATCCCTCTTACTAATGTGCTAGCGATTTCTTTCTGGTATTTTTCTTCGGTCATTTTTTTGCGCTCGACATCGTTTGAGATAAAACCTAGTTCAAGCAAAATACTGGGCATTTTGGTCCATGCTAGAATATAAAACGGAGCACCACGAACACCTGTTTTTTCTGAAGCACTTAGATTCCGGTTTTTCACGCCAAGTTGGGAAACAAGCAATTCTTGTAGGATTTGTGCCACTTGCCGTGTGTATTTTTCGTTACCGCGTTTACGAAGACTAATAATCATAAAATCGAATTTGTCAACTTCTTCCTGTGCGTTTTCCCTTTCGACCAACTCTGCAGCGAGCTCATCCGTTGCATCAAGATCAAATTTGAAGCTCTCCATACCATGGATACGCCGATCCTTAAACGAATTGCAATGGAGGCTTAAGAGGATCGATTGATTGGGCGGAAAAATTTCTTGATTGGCAAACTCAACACGCTGCCTAAGCGAGACAAAACGATCATCAGTGCGAGTCAAAAAAGCTTCATATTCAGTTTTTTCCCGCAGGAATTCAACCAACTTGCGCGATACCGCCAACGTTATATCTTTTTCTGCTACTCCGGACCGGCTAACGCAACCGGGATCTTTTCCCCCATGTCCTGGGTCAATAACGATGTATTTTAGCGAGAATTCGGTATTAGTTTGATCAACTTTTCCTGCAATTGTTTTCGGTCTTAACAGAGCAAGTAAAAGGAAAAGAGAAATAATCAATAGCTTAAAAGGGTTTGGGAATTGCATAGGAATATCGATCCTGCTGATATGGCTCGAAATTTATACTCGCTGTCAGTTAACGTGGAATTGGTCAATCGGTTTCACTGATTAGGTAGGGATTGCGGTTAGAAAGGCTATATCTCTATTCGCCAGTAGCATCATCGGTCTGCTCGAGATTCAGCAACTCAAACAGAATTAGCTTACAAGATGGACAAGCAATTTTTTTTCGTGCCTGTTTCACTTCATTAAGCATCTGCGGAGGAATTGTCAATTTGCAATAACCACAGCTATTTCCCACAACGGGAGTGACCAAGTTAGTATGTTGGGTAGCCACCCTGCTCTGGTATTGCTCGAATAAATCCGGATTAACTTTCTGGATCAAGTTTTGGCGTTTCTCTTGAATTTCGGAAATATCTGCCTTAATATCTTGAGCAATTGTCTGAAGTTCAGCTTCTTCAGCTTTGCGATCTACATTTTTAGTTGACAGAATTTCATGTTCCTTTTTGACCTCACCCCCAAGATCATCAACAATAAACATTAATTCTAAGATCTGATCCTCAATTTTCTCCTCTTGCTGATCCAGGAATTCCAGCTGACTATAGAGCGCCTTCATCTCACTGTTGGTTTTGACGGCAGTCAACTGAGCCTGGTACTTCTTCCTTTGTTCATCCAATGTTTCTATTTCTGCTGACCGAAATCTCTGCTCTTTTTCTGCCTGAGAGAGTTGATCTTTTAACGCATTCAATTTCTGTTCGTGTACCCGAAAATCCTCTCTCAACTTCTGGATATCGTTCGGAATCAACTTGAGCCTTTTGTGTCGAGTTAAAATCTCAGCGTCAATCTGTTGCAAATCATACAAAAAAGCAAGTTCCAAGGTTAGATTCAGATCAGGCATAAACTTCAGGCTCCTGCTCAACAAGAAATGAGAAGAAGATTCCCAATTCATACAGTAAAATGAGAGGAATAGCCATCAACAACATTGAGAGTACATCCGCTGGTGTCAAGAATGCTGAGAGAACCATAATTCCAACCAAGGCAACACTCCGCTTTTGACGAAAACCATTTGCATTGATTACATTAATAAAAGACAAAAAAGACATAACTATAGGAAGCTCAAATGCGATGCCGAATCCCAAGAGTAACTGTACCAGGAAATTGAAGTACCTTTGAATTCCCCACAGGTTTTGGGTGCCTTCAAAAAGCTTGGAAGAAAACCCAAGCACAACTGGTGCAACAATAAAGTATGCAAACAAAGCTCCAATAATAAAAAAAAGGATAATAATCAGGAAAAGAGGAAGAGCAAACTGCTTTTCCTTAGTGGTAAATGCCGGAAGAACAAAAGCCCAAACTTGGTAGATTAAGATCGGTGAGGCACATAGGATTCCGAAAGTAATACTAATCTTGAGATAAGCCATGATGCCTTCAAGCGGACCATCTTTTATCAGCTTTGCATCAACACCCATCGCACTTGCCCTCAGCGATATTGATAGAAATCCCACAAACGTTGCGTCTTGACCAAATATTCGATCGATCAAAAACGCCAGGAGCCTGTTAGTCGATAAATCTAGTGGCAGTTTCATAATCCTTTCGATCGGTTTGCTGAAGGACAAACTCAGAATCATAAAAATACCAACTGAAATTAGTGAAACAATAATACGACGGCGTAATTCTTCGAGATGTTCCCAAAAGGTCATTTCGCCCGCTAGATCTTCTTGGATATCGACTTCAGGCATCCTTTTTCGAATTTATATCCGAGCCATTTTCGTTCACGGTTTGAGCTATATCGTTTTGGATTTCCTTGCCAGCATTTTTAAAGTCCCGAATCGCTTTTCCAAGCGCACTTCCCATCTCTGGTAAACGCTTCGGCCCAAAGATAACGAGAACCGCTATAACAATAAGTATAATTTCCCAGCCACCTAAAGCACCCATCACTATACCTCCTAGAAATTACATGCTGCCAGGATTATACTTTAACAACCACATGATTTTCAATTGTTTTCGGTTTCAAAATTCAGCGAGGAGCATAAAGAGATGCCTAGCACAGTTTCTTTTTGATGCTGACAACCTTATCCTCCATCGTCTAATTCCGGCTGTTCTTGTGCCAAACTTGAGCGTTGTGCTAGTACGCAGCACTTCGGTTTGGGGTACCTGATGGCACGACTTTATTACATCAAAGACTATCTCCCATTTCATTCAATATTAGTTCCATAAGCATGTAACTTAATCTTTAAACCCGCATCAAGTAGATTTTTTTCGCACACAGCAATTTCTTTTGATACCGACATGCCAAGAACCCATGGGAATAATACAAAGACCAGCTATCATTGCCATTTATCACCTCAAGCCGAAGATCAATCTAAAAAAGTGTTAATTTTCTCAGCCAGATTATCCACAAGCATCGAAATCGCACTTTTTCCCTCATCAACACTTGCCTCATCCGCTGGCTGTCCCATTTGAGCAAAGAGCGGATCACTGTGATCAAAACAGACGGCCGAATGCCATTTCTCTTTAGGAGGCATTTCACCATTAGGCCAAACTGATAAGTCGCGACCAGAGCGCAACTCTTGCAGATCGATTAACTCCGGAAATAGGGCTAGACCATACGAAGTTTCAGCTCGTCCGGCATGGTCTCCGGGCAGTTTGATATCTTCTCCACAAATTGACATCTCCGTTCCTGCTAAAATAAGGATTTCAGGATTGTTAGATTGGATCTCTGGCAATTCCTGATTAAGAAACTGTTGCCATGGATAATGCCCGGCTAATAACACAATCACTTGAAACCCAAATTGGATTAGTTGATAGATGGTGGTTGATAGAATCTGCGCTGTGGATTCAGGTGGTTGATAGTGTGTCCATAAAAAATCGCCGTGTCCACCAAGGGCTCCCCACCACATTGTCGGCAAAATGATACCGCCAGTTTTCTGCGCGATGCGCACACATATTCTCTCCGCCTTCAGACCATCATATCCAATTGGTAAGTGCCAACCATGATGTTCGATTAGACCAAGTGGCCAGAAGACAACCGGAGTTTGGTCAACCAACTCAGAAACCTGATCCGGTCGGAGTTGGTGATATTTCGCCCATTTCCTATGCACCATTTCTTCCCCAAATCGTGTCCCTTCAGAATTTTTCAACAATATAATCAGAAGTATAGCACAGTATGATTGGTGGTTGGGAAGTCAATTAACAACTCACTCAAACTTAAGTTGCTCTTGCAACTGGTGAAAAAAATATGCTAATATTGGAAGTTACGGGTTTATGTTGCAAGGACGAAATTTGGCTTCGATCTACGATAACATCTCGCGTCTTCAAGAACAAATCGCTAAAACAGCAAATCGCATTGGTCGTGATCCCGATTCGGTCCAACTAGTGGCTGTCTCGAAAACGAAACCGATCGAGGCGATCCATGAAGTGCTCGATGCGGGTATTACCCACATAGGTGAAAACCGTGTGCAGGAAGCCAAAGTTAAATATGACGCTATTGATCGCCCAGCAACATGGCACATGGTTGGTCACCTGCAAACAAACAAAATAAAACAAGCTATCCAATTCTTCGATATTATCCAATCTGTTGACAGCCTAAGATTAGTTGGAACTATAGATCAAAGGTCCGCTGATCTGGGAACACAAAAGCCTATTTTGATTCAAGTCAACACCTCTGGCAACACAAGTAGATTCGGTATTATGCCAGATCAAGTGAAGGATTTCGTTGCGCAAGCTTCAACTTATTCAAATATTCAAATTAAAGGATTAATGACAATTGGCAAATTTGAACCGGATCCCGAGTCTGTTCGTCCATCCTTTACTATGCTTAGAGAATTACGGGATGATATTGCTGTACAGAATCTGACTAATGTTGATATGGGTTGTTTGTCAATGGGCATGACAAACGATTTTGAAGTTGCAATTGAGGAAGGAGCAAACTATATTCGAATTGGCAGATCAATTTTTGGAGAACGAAATTGATGCCCAAGCAATTTAAAACGCCTTCATCCGCTATCGGTCATTTTGGCGCTATTGGCATTGGTAATATGGGAGCAGCTATAATCCGTGGCGTGGCGAAAAAATTGCTGAGCAATGAACAGATCTTCGTCACAGATGTAGATCAAACAAAAGTCGATGAGTTGTGCCAAGAACTTGGTGTCCATGCTGTTGAGACCGTCAACCACCTGGTCGAAAAAGTTGATGTTATTCTTTACTCAGCTAAACCAAACAACGTAGCAGGGATCCTCACACAGGTAAGAGAACTTGTTAAGCCAAATCAACTTTTAATCTCAATAGCAGCAGGTATCCCAACTGTGAAACTGGAGTCTTACCTTGCCGAGTCTGTCCCCGTCATTCGTGTCATGCCCAACATTGCTGTAACAGTAGGTTCGGGAGTGACAGCCATATCACCCGGCAGTTATGCCGATGAAAGTCATCTTACCAAATCACAGGCGATCTTCAACGCGGTTGGCAGTTCCTTCATCACTGAGGAAAAGCAATTAGATGCTGTTACTGGTTTAAGCGGCAGTGGTCCGGCATTCGTTTTTCTATTCATAGAAGCACTCATAGACGCAGGTGTGCATGTCGGGTTATCTCATGAAGATGCCCACCAACTTGCCGTCCAGACAGTTCTTGGGGCAAGCAAGATAATCGACCAGAGTGGAGAACATCCAGCCATTTGGAAAAGTCGGGTAACCACACCAGCAGGGACAACAGCCGCAGGGTTGTTCGAACTGGAACAGGGCAGGTTTCGTTCGATTGTCAATGCGGCAGTAATCGCTGCAACTGAACGTGCCCAAGAACTTGCGCAGGCATAAAAATCACAAGGATTTTTTTATGGATATCACTTTAATTTTGAGCGGGTTAATACGGATCTATATAATAATTGTTGTTGTAAATGTACTCTTATCTTGGTTTGTACACACTTCACATAACATGACGGTTCGCAGAGTTTACAGGACAACGAGTCCACTGGTTGATCCCGTACTTGATCCAATTCGTCGTGTAATAAGCCCAATGACGAAGAACATCGGATTTGATATTTCCCCAATTATCCTTATATTTCTTCTACAATTTATCTCCCGCATGCTTGGTTGACAATAATCATGAATGGTACAACAATGCCGAGTCATATTTTAGATCAACACCAAGAGGAGCAGATTTTAGAAAAATGGTGCCAGCTAAACGTTTATGAGAAGCTTATAGACAGAACAGAATCAGAACATTTTACTCTTCGCGAAATGCCGATCGCTGTTGACAATCTTGATTTTGATAACTTAGCCGCTAGAATTCATCAAGATATATTCCTGAAAACCAATTTACAACAAAACATACATGTCAATTACAAACCACACTGGGACTATTGCGCACCTGGCATCCAACAACGGATCCTTAACACAGAACCAAAAGAATCACCGCACGATATTTTAGCATTTCGGAATCAGTATAGGCAGTACTTCCAAACAGAGATCAAAGCTAGAAAACGAGAACTTGAAGCACTCGGTATGTTTGCCAATTGGAAGAATACCACAAAGAATTTATGTAACCGAAATGAATCGAAGATCTTATCCTCTTTCAACAAACTCCGGGCACAAAAACAAATCGAGACAGATCAAAAACTGGAAGTTTGGTGTTACAACCGCAACACTGTAGTCGACGAAAGTGATTTTGAGATTCGGCCGACTGAGGTGTTATCAGGCTACGTTAAGTTTCCGATAAAGATCGGATTTGAAGAACTTGGCAGCGAGATGTTCATTGTGGTTTCCATTAAAGAAATCTGGCAAGTGGTGGCCACAGTCGCTATTGGTGTTAGGACAGATCAACGCTATATCATCGCTAAATTGAACCAAGATACGGTTATTATTGCTGAATCAGATGTTGAAACAAATCTCTCAGGTGCTCTCGGAGGCCAATTGCAGTTGATTAGATCTATCGGCTCAGAGCAGGTAGCAGACTGTATTTGTAAGCATCCGATTTTAACCTCTGATATACCAATTGTCCAACTGTCTGATTCCAATAATCGGGATGGAATTTCACATATTGCTCCTGGACACAATCCAGATCATTATATCATAGCACAAGCCAAGGCGCTACCAGTATCAAGTGTTATTGACAATACTGGCTACCTCAATGAAACAACACATATGTTTTATGGCCTCAAGATTGCGGAGTCAGAGAAAATCATTGAATCTGAATTGGAAAAACGCAATTATCTGGTCCAAACAAATAAAAGTACAGTTCCATTGCCGTATTGCAGCATGTCAAAGTGTAGTGTTATCTATCGACTGGTGCATAAATGGAGTCTGGACATTGATAGATCTGTTACCAACAAACTGGTAAATTGTGATCAAAATTGGGAGGATCATCCAGCAGAAGACGTACTTTGGATTAAGGAAATGATACAACAGACACCCCCACCACTCGTTTCGAGTCATCGGAGTGGAAGTATCCCTTTCCCCATCTTCCAATGCGAGAAATGTAATGCGCAACTTTCAGACGCGAAAACGCTCAAGGCTATTCGTGAGCTTATTTCGCGTCGTGGTAACGATATCTGGTTCAAACTTGAAGCGGAAGACCTATTGCCAATCGAAACAACATGTTCTAATTGTGGCTCAAGGAAGTTCTATAAAGAAACGACCTTCTTAAGTGAAAAATTCGCAGTTATTATTAACGAGATTAACAATTCTGACGTGGGAAAGAACTATCCGAAATCAATTAACTGCTATTTCTATAGTTCGGAAGAGTTTCCAAAATGGTTTGCGCAACTGAATCTAGTTTCAATTGCCTTACATAAAACAATCCCGTATCGAAAAGTGGAGATGACTAAGATAAACAAAAATTTCGCCCAACTTGGTGCCGATAGAGAAATAGTTGATCGTTATCCTGCTGACGTGGCACGGATTTTCGCCATAGATGAATACCTGAATGGGAATTCACTTGAGCAGCAATTTCAAGAATATCAGAAAGATTATCAAAACATTAGTGAAACTTTGCAACAAATTACATTCGAGATCAAAGGTTTTAATTGCGAGCAGGATTCACACAAAATCAGTAACCTCAACGAATTGGATAGCCAAGCCTTAGCGCATACTAATACTATGCTATCAGAAATTGATTGCGCATACAAACGTCAGGATTTCGGGAGGAGCTGGTATTTGCTAAAGGAATTTTCTCAGACGTTCCTGAGGAAAAATTATCTGCCTCAGTTAGAAGATTTAATTACTACAAAAAAATCACTACCTGTTAACGAATCAACACGAAATGTCCTCTATCACATGCTAATTGTATATCTTCAGCGTATCGCACCAATTATGCCGTTTCTCGCAGAATACACTTATGCAGTGCTATCTGACCAAATTAATCCAACTGGAGACACCCAATCAAGCATCTTTCTACTTGATTGGGTGTCTCAAATCCCCATAGAGAAAATTAGCAAAGATCAAGATGCAACTGCTTAGACAGTAATTAACGAATGGAAAAGAATTACTTTCGTCCTATTATTCCGTTGTTTGGAATCTCAATTCTCATTATCTGTCTTGATCAACTCACCAAAACAATCATCAAACAACGTATTGATTATTACGACCAAATTGTTGTTATTGAAGGATTCTTTAATCTTCGCCATGATCGCAACAGTGGCGCGGCTTTTAGTCTAATGCAGGGACAACGTACCTTGCTAATCGCTGCCACAATTTTAGCAATGCTTTTCATTGCGTATTATTATTTTCAATTCCGGCATAGTCTCTGGATGCGGGTTGGACTTGGGTTTATTTTAGGTGGCGCAATCGGCAATTTGATCGATCGCATCCAGTATGGTGAGGTAATCGATTTCCTTCAATTTGGAATATTACCTAAGTACAAGTGGCCAACTTTTAACACCGCAGATACGGCAATTTGTATTGGAGCGGGTATGCTTATCATCTACACAATACGAAACCGAAAATTGAATTTTGAAGAAACGATCAAAAATTAAATTCGAATTCCTGATCTTCTTGACACTAGTCATTACCTGTAACAACAGTATTTTTTCACAGTCCATAACAGAAATCCCGGAAATTGATGAAGAAACAGAGACTCGTCAAGAAGAGTCAGAAGAACTAAACGAATATGATGAAAGTGCGTTGCGTCGTTTCGAGATTATTACGCTTAGTTCTCTTCCATTCACCGCAGTTCACAGCTTTTTCATGGTTCGCGGAATTGAAATGATACACCAAAATAAGTTTTCTCCCAAACTCTCCGATCAGAATTTTCGTGTCATCGGCATATGCACGGCTTGCTTTTCACTCTTCATTGGAATACGAGATTGGTACATAACGCGCGGTAAAGATCGGTCCGAACCATTGATTCCACAAGAAAGTCTTCCCAAGCGTAGGCCAATAGAACCGAACGTCAGCCTACCTAACAACACAACCATAAGGCTTGTCGGTATTCAATTCTAATAGAATTTAATTACAACCTGCTGGCTAATTTTCAGAAAACCAGCATTCATTTGGAATTCCCAAAGGTACTTTCATGCGTGTTTTGTTCATGGGGACCAGTGATTTTGCTGTTCCAAGTCTTGAAAAATTAATCAGAGACAAATTCGATATTGTCGGAGTGATAACGCAACCAGATCGACCGAGCGGCAGAGGAAAGAAACTAAAGGCGCCCCCTGTCAAGCTGGCGGCTGAAAGGAATAAACTGAACATTTTCCAACCCGAGAAAGTACGAGCAAAATCCACAGTTAGCCAGCTAAAACGGCTTAAACCAGATGTAATTGTTGTCGTCGCCTTTGGGCAAATTCTACCAAGATCCATACTTGATATTCCTCCATCCGGTTGCCTCAATGTCCACCCGTCGCTCCTACCCAAGTACCGGGGTGCGGCGCCAATTCAATGGGCGCTGATAAACGGAGAAACAGAAACAGGGGTTACAATTATGTTGCTTGATGAAGGAGAGGATACTGGCGACATTGTCTTACAGGAGCGCACCACAATTGATTCGGAAACCGATGCAATGGTATTGTATCAACAACTGGGAAATCTAGCACCGAAACTGTTGATCCGTGCCCTACGAAAGTCAATAGATCAACTACCTGTGAATCAACCGCAGGATGATTCGCAGACGACGTATGCTCCACAACTGACTAAAGAACTTGGCAACATCAACTGGAATAAATCTGCGGTTGAGATTCGAAACCTTGTACGAGGAACTGCAATCTGGCCACAAGCCCACACATACTTGTTGCAGGATAATTTGCATATTAAGATCCTTTCATGTTCCCTCATGTCCCTCAACAGTGACGCAACTTTCCCGCCAGGAACGGTTGAAATCAGTAAGGATAAACAAATAGCGGTGCATACTGCTCAGGGTAAGTTGATCCTGAATCGCGTGCAGCCAGCAACCAAGAAAGAAATGTCTGCTCATGACTTTGTCAATGGATATCGTATAAAAACAGGAGATCGATTTATTTCCTCAACTCAAAAAAGTGATGATTTATAATATACTCAATTCGATTTTCAAAATTTATTTTTCTTTCTTTGTCACCATCAACTGTGTTGGTTTCTTTGTTGTTTTTTGGCTAATCCCAGAATGGATCCAGACTGAGGATGTTACCATCCCTTCACTCATTGGTGAGACATATCAAAATGCTGCCTCTACGGTCATAGGGATAGGTTTAACACTGGACGACCAAATTGAGGAAAAACCAAGCCCAGTCAATCCAAACACCCAAAAAGCCGTCTATGCTAAAGGCATTGTTATGGCTCAAAACCCACTGTCAAAAACAAGAGTAAAACGGTCAAAACTGATTCGAATCGTGCTAAGCACTGGAAGTGAGATGAATAGTGTACCAAACATGACTGGTAAGGACATTCAAGCCGCCGAAAAAATTCTTCAAGAATCTCAATTCCGACGTGGGTATGTTGCCACCGTTTATTCAAACCAACATCCAAAGGAAAACACAGTCATCGCCCAGACCCCACCTGCAGACACAGCACTCCAAAGGTCGGGAGCTGTCAGCCTACTTTTGAGTCTAGGTGTTCGGCCTCAGGCATTTGAAATGCCAGATCTACAGGGAATGCTAGTGAATGACGTGCGCTCAATTCTCAAATCTCATGGATTCAAAATTCAGTCAGTAGATTATGTTCTTCATCCTGAAATTCCGCATGGACAAATTGTCAATCATCAACCAGCTATGGGAACGTTGATCCACGTTGGGCAACAGATTAATCTTGAAGTCAGTGGCTCACATAGAAGCCAAAATAAAAGAGGACATTTTTATGTGATTCGATATGATATTATCATCGTTGATAACCAACCCAAGCACCTGAAAATCTATATCGAAGATGGGCTTGGCAAAAGGAAAGTTGTTGATACTTATTACGAATCCAGCATGAAAATCCGTAAACCATATAAAATTTCTGGTAACGCCCGTATCTCAATATACGAAGATGGTCAGCTTGTCAAACATCAAGAGATTCAATGAAGAAAGTAAAGATTGCCCCCTCCATACTTGCAGCAGATTTCAGCCAACTAGGAGAGGATGTACAGAAAGTGGAGGAATCAGGTGCTGACCTGATCCATTTTGACATAATGGATGGGCATTTTGTGCCGAATTTGACTATGGGAGCAGAACTCGTGAAGTCAATCCGTCGACACACTGAACTTCCTTTTGATGTGCATCTGATGATGACACACCCTCAGGACTATATCGAATCGTTTGTTAACGCAGGAGCAGACCTAATTACCATTCACACTGAGATTGTGACTGCCCCGATTGATGTTGTGATTGAAAAAATAAAGTCATTCAATGTACAAGTGGGTTTGGCTACTCGCCCTCAAACCCCAATTTCAGTGATTGATCCATATCTTCCAGACTTAGATCTAGTTCTCCTAATGAGCGTTGAACCCGGTTTTGGCGGTCAGAAGTTCATACCGGACACCCTCGACAAAATCAGCTATGTTGATCAAAAAATTAAGGAAATTGGCAAGCCTATTGATTTGGAGGTGGATGGTGGTATTAATGAGAAAACGGCCCCGCTCGTCATTGAACGGGGCGCGACGATATTGGTTGCTGGCACAGCGGTCTTCAAGCAAAGTAACTATGCTGACGCCATGAATCAACTTCGTCATTAAGGACAGATAGAGTGCGTAATTTCATAATTTCGTCAGATCAAATTGATGGCAATAAAATTCGATGTAGTGCTTCGGAACAAAAACACATCACCACAGTTTTACGGATGCAGCAAGGAGACCAGGTACGGTTTCTTGATGATAATGGCAATTATTACATTGCCACACTTCAATATGTTGATGAAAACAAAATCTCTGCTGAGATTATCAATCAAGGGTTTAATCCTCCAAGTTCGCCAAGCGTCACTCTCTTTCAAGCACTAATCAAACCTAGCAAAATGGGTCTTGTTATGCAAAAGACAGCAGAAATTGGCGTTGACCAGATTGTTCCGATGGTCACAGATAGATCCAACTTGAAACCTTCAACCCATATACAGAAGAATACTCGCTGGCAACGAATCGCAAATGAAGCCACCAAGCAGTGTCGCAGATTAAGATTTCCTAAAATACTTCAAATCCAGAGTTTCACAGAGTGCTTACTATCGGTCGGAGGCTTTGATGAAGCAATCATACTTTACGAAAATGAGAAAGTAAGGTCAATACAATCTGTCCTGCGCGGTTTCGGTTCATTGGATTCAGTAGCTGTCTTGGTTGGACCAGAGGGAGGGTTCACCAATCAGGAAAATGAGGCTGCGCTGGCTGAAAACTGCGTTCCAGTATCTCTAGGTACTAATATTCTTCGTACGGAAACAGCAGCAATCGTGGCAGCAGCTTTAGTTGTCTACGAACTCAGAACAGGAGAAGGCAACTAAAATGCCGACAGCATCTATTCTCACGTTTGGTTGTAAAGTCAACCAATACGACTCAAACACAATCTATGATACGATGGTACGTAATGGTTATGAAATTGTTGACCTAGACAAGGATGCAGACATTTGCGTCGTTAATACCTGTACGGTAACAAATTCTGCCGATCAGAAAGCACGTCAAGTAATCCGGCGAATCATCCGTAAAAACCCAAAAGCAAAGATAATTGTTACTGGATGTTATGCGGAGAGCGACCGTCAATCCATAGAAACGATTCCAGGCGTATCATTAGTGTTTGGCAACCGTGAAAAAGCAGAATTCCAACGTTATTTAGATACAGTCACAAATCAAGAATTATTACAAATTGAACCAGTCATCCACGATGCAGTACGAGAACACGCCAACTTTAGTATGGGCATAAGCAGTTCTGGTAACCGGACACGTGCTATTGTGAAAATACAGGATGGGTGCAGCGCATTTTGCACGTATTGTATTATTCCGTACGTTCGTGGTCGAATGACAAGTCGACCGCTGAAAGATATTATGGAAGAAGTTGGGAGAATTGCTGCCACTAATTGTAAGGAAATTGTTATTACTGGTGTTCACTTAGCATCTTATGGGTTTGATATTGGGAAAAAACATTCACTGACAGACGTTCTTGAACAGGTTCATTCAATTGACGGCATCGAACGAATCCGGTTTAGTTCAATTGAACCGATGAATTTCCCGCAGAACTTGGCTGTCTGCATGGCAGAATTGCCAAAATGCCAACCACATTTTCACCTTCCCTTACAGGCAGGATCGGATCAAACTTTGATGCGAATGCGTCGTCGATACACAACTGAAGAATATGCTGGACTTGTTGAAAAACTGAAATCTCTGTTTCCAGACGTTGGAATCACAACAGATATTATGGTTGGATTCCCAGGAGAGACAGATCAGGATTTTGAAGATTCCTCATCTTTTGTAGAAGAAATGAGTTTCAGCCAACTGCATGTGTTTCGGTATTCACCACGCCGGAATACACCGGCCGCAGACTATCCAAATCAGGTTCAGCCCCAAGTCTCCGCTGAACGCAGCAGATGGATGATTGATCTCGGCAATAAACTCAGCGTGGCATTTCGGAAACGGATGATTGGTAAAACGATGGATGTATTAGTTGAAAATCGTAGGGAAGATAAAGACAATCTGCTAACTGGGTTCAGCGGAAATTATCTGCGGGTCGCCGCCGATGTCCCGGATTCAGCGATTAATCAAATTCTGTCAATCACCTTAGAACCGCCTGTTGGGGAAGTCTTTCGGGGAAGAATATTGAAAGCTTAAATAACAAGGTTGCTTCACAAGCTAGTAGAAATTTTATTTTAACTAGCGATTTGCTACTAGGTGAAGATTTTTTGCTAGGTGAGATTTCCTCCTATTGGCAGTTCCCTTTTTAATCACACCTTTACTCGCTGCCCTATCGAGCAGGCCTGCTGCGCTACGATAAAGGGATTCTGCTTCTTCAACATTTCCTGCTTCAATTGCTACTCTGGTTTTTTTGACGGCAGTTCTAATAGCAGATTTTCGTCTGAAACTTACATCTCTTTTTCGTTTATCTGCACGAATGTGCTTGAAAGCTGAAGATCTATGTGCCATCTATTAGGTAAATCCTCCTTTGATTATGTATAACTATTTATTCGGATTTGCTATTTTCCGTTTCTTCTAAAGTCTTTTCTGAAGTTTCTTCTGACAGCTCATCTTCACCCACTTCTCCATCTTCTCCACCATTCGGGTTCATTGAAAGAACCTCGGTTCTCTCTGTTTCTGGTTCCGAATCATCACCCTGTTGGGCTGGGGCAATAGCCTCACGAAGCCTCATCTCTTCACTAGAAGCAACACGCTTGGGTTTTTCCTGAATATCCTGAAGGGACGGAGTAGAATCGTCTTCTCGCATTAGATCAATAAAGTTTTCCCTTTCCTCATCATCCACAAAATTATATTCATCATCGTCAAGCGACAAGTCTTCGCTTTCACTTTCAGCTAACTCTGCCTCAAACTCATCGAACTCTGGATCATCTTCCAAATCCTCATCATATCCCATAATACTATCTTCCAACCCCGGTTGCAAATTGCGAGTGCTTGTATCATTTTCAAGGATTGTATCATCGCCACCAATCACATCCTCTTCATATACATCCAATGCCTCATCAAGGTCTAGATCAGTAATGCCAAGTGACTCAATGTTGCCCTGCACCGGCTTCTGTGGTTTCTGACGTTGCGGTAACGTGGTTTCAAAGCTCTCTGTGTCGTCACATGCTGCATCTTCCAACCCTGCTAAAACAGAATCAGGAAGCCGGCCTTTAATATCACCAAATCTTTCAACAATCTTGGAGAGAGTACGGTATTTTTCAATCTTGCTTTTATTAGCCTGATTATGATCTGTTTCGGCCTGCTTTACCTCCGCTTGCAAGCGTTGCAGATTGACGGACACCTCCTCAATGCGAACATCTAAGTCAGCCTTTCTTTCTTCCTCCTGTTCACAAATCTCTTCAGCTTCAGCAATAGCTTGAGTTAAGTTTCCAACTAGGCTACGAAGTTGATGAACATGATCACGCTTTTTCCCGAGAATATTGCGTTTTTTCTCAAGGCGATTGATCTGCTCCCTGAGATCGGTTTCTTCACGCTCTATCTCAGACAGTGTTTTTTCGTATATAACCTCAACTTGGCTGGTGATGCTCTGCACTGGATCATTCATTGGGAACTCCTAATAATCTAGCCAACAAAAATCCCTTACCATCAGCAATTAGCCAATAATGATAGCATAGCAACTCCGCTTTGTCCATAAAATCAATTTCAAGCATCAGTTTAATGGTAGGCAGAGAGTAAGCACGTATCTACCTGCATGAGATCTTAGCCAGACTTCACTCCCACGGATTCAGACCGATCCGAATCTGGTTGCCTTTTATGGCTTCTTGAAAGGCTTGATCTATTTCGGCTAAAGGATAGGTATTACCGATAAGGAGGTTAAAAGAGTATTGATGCCGAGTTTCCTGCACAAACTCAATGGCATCCCCAAGGAAACGCGGGTGATAGTTATGAGAGCCGTGGATTGTTAGGCACTTACGTACAATTTTATCCATTGGAACTATCGTCACTGCCTCAGGATAGACATACCCAAGTGTCAGATAATAACCGCCAATTCGCAACCAATCTAGACTATCTGTAAACGCTGAAGCAACACCGCTGACCTCAACAACCAAATCAACACCATACTGATTAGTCAAAGCGAGCAACTCATCATTAATTTGGTCAGGGGACACCTCTGTTAGATTAAAAGTGTGGGTCGCCCCAAAATTCTTGGCCATTTTTAGGCGATCTGACCTAACATCGACGACCGCGACAACACCGCATCCATAATATCTTAAAAGACTAGTTGCATAGATCCCCAGCATCCCACATCCCTGAATCACAACGCTATCACCAATATCGATTACATTTAACCCAGCTATGACCGTTGAAAGAGCACAATTGAGTGAGACCGATTCACTATCTGCCATAGAATCTGGTAGCCGGAAAATGGCTGTGCCTGGTTGCAAACGGATATATTGGGCAAATCCACCATTCAGGTCACGTGGGAGAGACCTCTGAGCATGACCATATTTTGAGAGCGTTTCACACTTCTGCGGCAGCTGATAGCTTGTGCAATTTAGACAAGTCCCACAAGAGGACACGATACTCCACGTTATTCGATCTCCTTCATTCAGAGTGTTTCCGTTAAAGTCGGTGACGTCAGTCGATTCCGCTACTTGACCAACAGCCTCATGCCCAAGGATACAAGGAATAGGAGACGTTCGACGTCCGGTAAAGGTATGCAAGTCAGATCCACAAATAGCAGCAAGGTTGACTTTAACAAGTACTTCGCCCACATCGGATGGTTCAATCTTACATTGATAAATTTCAAATGGTTGATTTGATCCGTGAAACAGGCTAGTTCGCGCGGGTCTCATTTTTGTTGGTGAGTGCTTTTTCCGCTTCCTTATAGATTGGGGCATAAACCTTATCACGAGGTACACAACCAGCAGGGTACTGACCAAGTGGGGTTGCTTTCGCTCTCATAAGGGCAGTGCAATAGCTAACAGCAACACAGGATTTTTTCTTCAACATACCACCATTTTCAATCGTATCTTTAGCAAAATCCGGGTAAGCTAAAGCACCTCGACCAACGGCGACAAAGCTAACATGTCCATTCCGAACATTAGCTTCTCCAGCATTGACCACATAATTTTGCAGCCAACTATAGCCGGTGCCAACAATCGGTAGATTTGGATTGTCCTGCTGAACCTGTCTTGTCAGCCGAAAATGACGATCAACCCCAATCAACGGATGTTCAGGTGTTTCATAACCATCAATCGGTGGCCTCTCAAACGGACGCCCGATATGTGGATTATAGTAGGGGCTACCCATTGACACATTGATTAGTTCAATTCCAAGTTCCTTCAGCAGTCTGATCAATTTCTTTGGCTCGGTCATATCCGAGTTGGGAGGATCATCTTCATCAACACCAAAACCATAAGGATACATTTTAAGCATTTCACTTGGCGTACCGATCCCCGTATCAGTATCCCGCATATAGGCAACTCCATCATAGACATTCAATCGACTCGCGAGAATCAAATCATTCCCAATTTCAGCCTGGATCTTGCCAATTACATTACGAATAAAGCGAGTTCGATTTTCAAAACTACCACCATATTTACCTTTACGTGTTTTTGCAGCCAACAACTCGTTCAACAGGTAAGAGTGACACTGTTTTAGATCAACGAAATCAAACCCAATCTGCCATGCGAGTTTAGCTGCCTCAACATAAACATCCTCAAGCCGCTCTAGGTAATCGTCACTTATAACTGGATAATCGTTGGGAATAGGAATCTTTTTCTTTTTATCGAGCAAGGTGATTTGATCAACGACCGGATGTCGAAATGCAATCATCGGTTTCTGATAGCTGTATCGCCCTGAGTGTGTCAACTGCATACCAACGATGATTTCTTCATTTGAACCAAATGTATTTCGATGTACTGTTCGGGTAAGCTCAAGCATTGATGCAATTGAGCCGACCGTATCCCTACTGATTAGCAACTGTCGGCTATTTGCTTTGGCTTCATCGAGGACAGCCGTTGCTTCGCCCCAGATCAACTTCGAACCACCAGTTCCGAACCGCTCCCAACGCCGTATGGTTAATTCGCCAGGCCTGCCATCTGCAGTACAATCGCAACCTTCCATTGGATGAATTCCGAAAGCATTACCAGCGGTTTTGTGACCGACACTGACAGGCTCAAGTAGTTTCTCTATCTGATTCTCTAAACAGATGGATAGACCAAGTTTTTCAATCTCAGTTCGCAGTTCATCTATATCACGATAACGAAAATGTTTTCTTCTAATTGCCATTTATTGTTGTCTTATCTGGTTACAAGCTACTCAATAATTTCAGTTGGGGAACGCAATGTCGAGATATCATTGTATACAACCTTAGCATCAACTGCGCAACGAAAGCCGATACCCGGATCCTGTGTGCCCCTCACTGCGTGAAGTCTTCGTGCGCAACGAACATCCAACTCTTTCAATTTCCAACTGTTCCACTTCCCTCCACGATGCACCCGATGTTCAAATCCCGCCGAATCCTCGAAGCCCTGTTCATTAAATCTTGTGGCATTTTCCTCATTGGCTTTAAGTATTGCCGTTACGCTGCTTTGTGACTGGTAAATTTCTTTATTGTAAACATCCCGTACCCATTCAGACACGTTACCTGCCATATCCTGTACACCATATCTGCTTTCACCCAACGGGAACTGCCCAACTTTGGTCGGACCGTCACGGTTTGCGTTGTAGTTCAAGCGTTCGTCAGAAAACGTGTTTCCCCACGGATAGACTCGCGCGTATCCTGAATCCAAACGCCCTTTTCCTTCACCTGACCACGAGGCAGCTTTCTCCCATTCCGCCTCAGAAAGTAAACGTTTACCATAAGACTGAGCATAGTCGAACGCTTCCTGCCAAGTGACACCAATCACAGGTTGTGCCGGATGGTTGAACTTAGGATTTTTCCAAAACTTTGGTTCTTGCACTGGTCCCGAACTGGGGTCTTTTAAATACAAGCTGTACTCGGTATTTGTAACTTCATATTTGTCAATATAAAACGCTTCGAGGTTAACAATATGCTGTGGCATTTCATCCCAAAAAGTCATGGAATAGGCAGAAGAGATCTGTTCAGACATGAAGTCAGAACTTCCCATAAAAAATTCCCCGCCGGGAATTAGAATCATATCTGCTTCCCTCCTACTCGACCGCACATATCTTTTGAGCTTAATATCAAATTTAACATACGGTGGTAGTTGAAGCATATTAATCGCTTCTGCTCCTTGATCAGGAAAACCTTGACTCGTTTCAGAAGACCCCCCTCCACAACCTACTGCTTGCAAAATGATACAGGCAACCACCTGAATCTGAAAAACTCCAAGCTTTCGAAACAGCATATTAGCCATCCTTGAAAACACCCCTACTCTTACACTGAATACAATTGTGTCGTTTAGGCAATTATATCAAACCACATCAAACTTGTCACGGCCAAAGTCAACTCTAAACAAACACAGATGTTATAGAAAAAAGGGACGAGTATACTCATCCCTCAATTACCTCCGCACAACCTTCTTTAGCCTTCGTAGATTCACATAATAAAGGCAAAGGCCTGAGCACGGCATAGCCAGAGCTCAGTATGTCCAGGACTCTGGATTATTCCCCCAATGAAGGAGACAATAGAGCCAGCTGCCGATATGCAGCATCTCTATGAACGACGACACTGGGAGAGGATACATGGCACATCAGCAGCTGACTGATAGGGAAAGATACCAGATTGAGGCGTTGAAGGCAGAAGGGTACAGACAAACAGAGAAGATCACCCAGCACCATCTGTAGAGAGTTGGCAGGCAATAGCCATGCAAAGGGCTAGCGGGGAAGTTTGGCCATCAAGAGGAGCGACAGCAGAAGAGTGAGAAGCTGGATGGTGCTCTGCGCAGCATGAGCAGATCTCTGGGAGATTGAAACGGGCTGACAAGAAGAGCGGTGGTAGAATCTATAAGTTTCTGAGAACAAAGGGAAAGAAATATCGGTCAAGGGGTGTCAGCATTGATGACAGGCCGAAGATTGTGGATGAGAAGAGCCGAATTGGGGATTGGGAGATCGACACCGTCATTGGAAAAAACCACAAACAGGCATTGGTTGCCATCGTTGAGAGAAAGAGCAAATTCAGCCTAATGAGGAAAGGAGAGAACAAGACGGCAGAACTGGTGGCTACCGCCACAATCGAACTGTTGCGCCCCGACAAGGATCGTGTGCTGACCCTCACCGCGGACCGAGGAAAGGAGTTTGCCTGCCATGAGAAAGTGGCCAAGGCACTGGAGTGCGACTACTATTTTGCTCCTCCGTACTCCTGTTGGCAGCCTGGACTGAACGAGAACACCAATGGTTTGATCCGTCAGTTCTTGCCCAAGAAGAGC